>OGIE01002747.1_pt1 | contig 20720 bp, 15 predicted proteins | sample 1571581 | NCBI WGS metagenome assembly OGIE01 (sample SAMEA2582021, study PRJEB24529) | metagenome | biome: Human gut stool | place: China | collected 2011
ATTCCGTAAGCTTGAAAAGCATTTCAATGGTGACCTGAAAGGGAAACGTGTAGCTATTTGGGGATTAGCTTTTAAACCCGAAACAGACGATATGCGTGAGGCCCCATCTTTAGTCCTGATTGAAAAGTTATTGGCTGCAGGTTGTGAAGTGTATGCTTATGATCCGGTTGCAGTAGAAGAAGCAAAACGTCGTATTGGCGATGCGATCCATTATGCAAAAGACATTTATGATGCAGTTGTAGATGCCGATGCCCTGATGCTTGTAACGGAGTGGAAAGAATTCCGTATGCCATCATGGTCTGCAGTGAAGAAACTAATGGCTACTCCGCTCGTTCTTGACGGCCGTAATATTTACGATATCAAGGAAATGGAGGAGAATGGGTTTGTTTATCATTGCATAGGAAGATAATCGAAAAACAACTATCATACTGTCATTTTTATGCCTGAAGGCTTAATCTATAAGCTCTCTGGGTATGATAGTTGTTCGTTTTATCTATCATTTATCTATCATAAACCCTCATTCAACTATCATTCTTAGCTGTTTTGTCGAAAAACAGGTCTCCCAAAGGCTTTAAAAAGAACCTCACTTTTGCATATACATAGTATTTATTCGCAGAAGTAGTTATCTTTTTAAGAGAAAGTAGTGGGGAAACTTAGCAGAGATACCCGTTTTCGCCTCTTTTACACCCCCATCTGATCGATGCTGAGACCCGGGTGTGGAGGTGATTGAGATCCGGGTCTCAATGGATTTTTATAGTTATATATCTGAAAATAAACAATATACTGAGGGAGAAAAGATAACTGTTTTTATGATAGTATGATAGATGGATTAGTCACTATCATTGAAACTGTCATGCTCTGTATTAGTTGAATTTCAATGTGATTTGCATGTTGAATGATAGTATGGTAATCGTTTTTAGAACTTTATTTGAAGATAACAAATGAAGTAATGTTTAGATTTCAGAATTTGATATTATATGGTATATAGGATAAATTAGTTCTGGCTTAGATTTTATTTAGAGAACAGAAATAGATGGGAATAATTATAAGGCAAAGCATCAAAGGTACTATCGTTACTTATATAGGTGCCTTTATCGGCTTTCTGACAACTTTTTTTATCTTAACGAAATTCCTCACGCCTGAGGAAATTGGTTTGACTCGTGTATTATTTGAAGCTGCTTCGTTATTGAGTAGCTTTGCTTTATTGGGTGTCTCCTCTTCTGCAATTCGATTTTTTCCTTATTTTAAAAGTGAGGATGGAAAAAATAATGGCTTCTTTTTTTATCTGTTATTATTGCCATTTATAGGAAGTATAGTGTTTATATCTTTATACTATTTTCTGAGAGAGCCTATCACAGACCTGTTTATAAAGAATTCAGAATTGTTTGTATATTATTTTGACTGGGTGCCTCCGTTCATGATATTTTTACTGTATTGGGCTGTTTTTGAGGTTTATTCGATCTTATTGATGCGTATAGCTGTACCAAAGTTGATAAGGGAAATTATTTTGAGGTTATTATTAGTTGTCGCTTATTTGTTATATGCATTTGATGTACTTGATATGAATGGATTTGTAGCGTGTTATATATCAGTATATGCTATTTCGATGATGCTTGCATTTCTGTATGTTTCGAAGATAGGATCAATTTCTTTAAAACATAATTATTCTTTTATAAGTACAGACCTTCGTAAACAAATATGTAGTTACACAATGGTTTGGATGATAGGTGCTTTGGGCTCTAATATTGTTAGCCGCTTAGATTTGTTTATGGTGGGTTCACAGTTAGGGCTTGATTATGCCGGTATTTATTCAATAGCCTTTTATATGGTAGCAGTCATAGAGATTCCGTCTCGTTCAATTGCTACAATTTCTTCACCAATAGCATCTTCTGCTTTAAAAGATGGAGATATACATGCTGTGACTCAATTATATCGTAAAGTGTCACTACATCAATTGATGGTTGGAGGATTTGTTTTTTTGTTAATATGGATCAATATTGATAACATTTTTGCCCTGATACCGAATGGGGAAGTATATAGTCAGGGGAAGTGGGTTGTATTTTTTTTGGCTTTAGGGAAATTGATAGAAGTAACTTTGAATTTTGGAAATAATCTTATTAGTTATTCTCGTTATTATTATTGGGGATTGTATTTTACTTTTTTTATTACGGGTATTGCTATTTCTCTTAATAATTGGTTGATACCAATGTTGGGTGTAACAGGTGCTGGGGTAGCGACAACGTTGACTTGCCTGATTAGCTTTAGTGCACAACAATGGTTGGTTCAGGTGAAAATTAAGACCAATCCTATTTCTTTGAAACTGGTTAAATTAATAGGATTGTTTATTTTAGTGTTCGGAGTTAATATGTTACTTCCTAAATATCATGTGGTTATAATTGATGGGATATACCGAACTGTTATTGTGAGTCTTTGTCTCTGCTCTTTGATTTATATGTTGAACATTTCAGAAGAGGTAAACATTTTGGTTAATAGATTTATTAAAAAACTTCAGAATTAGTATATGAAGACATTAACTTTGATTCCCATTACTGGTTTAGCCAATCGATTTTGTACAATAATTTCAACTTTAGCTGCTGATATTTCAGGAACACAATTTTATATATTATCTGTTTAGTGTATTTGTGAAAATGTAGTAAAGAATGAAAAATAAGGAAAAATGGTGTTCTACAACTCTAGTTCCGAAGAAAGGAGGTTATAGAGGGAATAGAGATACTACCTATTTATATGTAGCATCTCGTTTAGTGTCAGATCTTGCTGCTGAACATTATTATTCTGCAATTAAAAAGTATGCGTTTGGTGATTTGGCAGATGTAGGCTGTGGTTATGTTCCAATGTATGAAATCTATAAAGAACAAACTGAAACCCAAACTTGTATAGATTGGGCAAATACATTGCATAAAAACGAATATTTGGATATGGAATGTGATTTGAATCAGCCTTTGAATATAGAGAACGATAAATTTGATACAATTATATTGTCTGATGTATTGGAACATATAAGAAAACCGGAACATCTATTACGAGAATTGTATCGAATTACACGCCTTGATGGGGTTTTAATATTGGGAGTACCTTTTTATTATTGGCTTCATGAGACTCCGTTTGATTATTTTCGATATACAAAATATGGTCTTAAATCCATGTTAGAAGATAGTGGGTACAGCTTAATTGAAATGAATGCAACAGGAGGTGTTCTTGATGTTTGGGGAGATTTAACAGCAAAAATATTTGCAAGAATTCCTCTAATAGGGGGGAATTGTGCAAAAATAGTCCAGTATTTGATTTATGTATTTGGTAAAACATCTTTGGGTAAAAGAATTAGAAAAGGAACTTCGGAATCTTCCCCTCTTAGCTATATTATTGTAGCTAAGAAAGTGCAGTAAATACAGATAATAGATTTGATGAATAGAAAAAAAATTGTACATTTTATACTTGATGATAAGTTTATCATACCTGAAATGAATATTTATGATTCATTGAAAGAGTATGATAATGAATATATTCTCATAAAAAATCTACCATTTCAGCATAGAGTATATTTAAAGGAGAAGGAAAGAGTTAGAGAAATGTCTCGTTGGAGTGTAAAGAAAAAAATTAGTAGAAGTGATTACACTGATATTATAATATTACATTCTTTATTTAGTTTGCCTTTGGACCTTTTTAAATTTATTCATCCAAGTGTAAAGGTTGTATGGTTGGCTTGGGGATATGATTTATACCATGGAAAATATGGAATGGAGCCATTGATAAAAATACCTTCATTATATGGTGTTTATACTAATAAATATGTGGAGAGTCAAGAGAATCAATTTAAATCCTCTTTTCTAATAAAGAGTAGGATGAGAGAGCTGATCTCTCAAATGTTATGGCCTGCTACTACTTCTCTTATGAATGATGTATTACAGAGAATAGATTATTTTGGGGGATATCCTGGTGAATATGAACTTATTCAGAGGAATGATTATTTTAGGGCAGAAAATGTAGATTATTCTTATCCTTTAATTTTTAATTTGTATTCCAAAAATAATGTAGGGAGTTTCTCATATAATATAGTAGGTAATATTTTAATAGGAAATTCCGCAACAGAAACAAATAACCATATAGATATATTTGCAAAAATCAGAAAGTTTGTTTCTTCTGATAAAAAAATTATCGTACCATTGAGTTATGGTAGTAGTAATTACCGTGAATATGTCATATCAAAAGGACATGAATTCTTTACAAAGCAATTTGAACCTCTAGTTGATTTTATGCCTTTAGCTGAGTATCAATCATTGATACAAGGTTGTTCAGTAGCTATATTCGGGCATGAAAGACAACAGGCGGTGGGTAATGTCATAATGTCATTATGGAATGGTGCAAAAGTGTTTTTATCTCAAGATTCTCTAGTTTATAAATATTTGAAATCAATAGGATTAGTAGTGTTTTCTATTCAAAGAGACTTGAATGAGAGAGAAATAAATACCTTTTTGTCTAAGGATGAGATTATGGATAACAGAAGAATTGTTTCAGATAATTTTTCTAATGAAGCTGTATTAGCTAAAGTGGAAGTAATGCTGAAAAAGGCTTTGAGTTAATTAGATATGCCACATATAATTAAAGAAAAGCGAGAATGATAAAATATCCTACAATACAATTTTTAAAATGGGATACTGAAAATTTTCAAAAGAAAATAGGTAAAGTTTCTTTTGAACAAGCAATATCTTACGATGAATACAATGATTTGTTGATACAAGGTCGATTGGAAAATTATGAGTTGCTTTATATTTTTGTTCCAGAGAAGAAAGATTTCTTAAAAGATATTTGTAAAGAAGATATGCGTTTGGTTGATCAGAAAGTGATTTTTAGTAAAAAGCTGAACACCCAAAAAGATATTGTGAATATTTCTCCTTTTGTGTTTGAATATCAAGAGAAATGCGTTTCTGAGCAATTGTTGAAATTGTCTTTGGAGAGTGGGCGTTTTTCTCGTTTTTATATTGATGATAATTTCCCTAGGAGTACCTTTCAAAAATTATATTCAGAATGGATTATCCGGTCTGTATCAAAGGAAATAGCAGATGAGGTTTTAGTTTTTGATAAGGATGATCTATTATGTGGTATGTTGACTTATAAAGTGATAAGTAATGTTGCTACTATAGGTTTGATAGCTGTCGACCCACTGGTGCAAGGGAAAAATATAGGAACTGAATTAATGATGTTTTTAGAATATAAGTTGTCTCAGCATTCAGTTTTTGATATAAATGTCGCAACTCAATTGCAAAATAAGAAAGCTTGTGCCTTTTATGAAAAAAATAAATACTCTATTAAACAGATTACTAATATATATCATGTATGGCTATAATACCATTTAACAAACCTTATCTTACAGGTAAGGAAACTGCTTATATTTGTCAGGCTGTCGAATCTGGAAAGATCTCAGGCAATGGAGGATTCACAAAAAAATGTCAGGCTTTTTTTGAAAAACGCTATGGCTTTAAGAAGTGTTTGCTTACAACTTCATGTACAGATGCATTGGAAATGGCGGCAATACTTTGTAATATTCAACCAGGGGATGAAGTTATAGTTCCATCTTATACATTTGTTTCTTCTGCTTTAGCATTTATCAGACAAGGGGCTAAAATTGTATTTGCAGATAGTTATTTTGATAATCCAAATATTGATGCTGATAAAATTGAGCAGTTGATAACTTCTAAAACCAAAGTTATAGTTCCGGTTCATTATGCAGGTGTTGCTTGTAATATGGATAAAATAATGGAGATCGCTGGTAAATATGGTTTGTTTGTTGTGGAAGATGCAGCACAAGCAATAGATTCTTACTATAAGGAACGTCCTCTTGGCAGTATTGGCCATTTTGCCGCTTTTTCATTCCATGAAACAAAAAATGTGATTTCTGGTGAAGGTGGAATGTTGGTTATAAATGATGAACAATTTATTAATCGAGCTGAAATAATATGGGAAAAAGGAACAAATCGTGCCGAATTTTTTAGAGGAGAAGTTAATAAATATGGTTGGGTTGATACTGGTTCTTCTTTTCTGCCATCGGAGATTGTTGCTGCCTTTTTGTATGCCCAATTAGAAAATTTGGATGAAATTCAGAAAAAGAGAAAAGAAATTTGGAACTATTATAAATGTTTGATATCAAATACTATAGAAAACTATCAATTACCAACTATACCTTATTTTGCGACAAATAATGCCCATATGTTTTATTTGATTTGTCCAGATTTAAGTTTTCGTACAAAATTATTGCAAAAGTTTAAGGATAATGAGGTTCTTGCTGTATTTCATTATTTGAGTCTTCATAAAAGTTCATATTACAAGGATAAACACGATGGGAGAGAACTACCTAATGCTGATAAATATAGTGATTGTTTAGTTCGACTACCTTTATATTATGAATTATCAGATAAGCAGGTAGAGTATATTGTATCGTTATTAAATTATTAAATGGAACTATCACCAATCCTATTGTTTACATATAATCGTCTATTTCATGTACAGGAGGTTATAAATGCTTTATTACAGAATGAATATGTATCAGAGAGTGAATTGATAGTTTATTCGGATGGTGGTAAAGATGAAAAAACTATATATGAAGTCGGATTAGTTCGTCATTACTTGAAATCTGTTACAGGGTTTAAAACTGTTTCTATTAAGGAACGCACGAATAATTGGGGATTAGCAAAGAATATTATTGACGGTGTGACATCTGTAGTAAATCAATACGGGAGGGTAATCGTTTTAGAAGATGATCTGGTTGTCTCTCCTTACTTTCTTAAGTATATGAATGAGGCACTGAACTTTTATGAAAAAAAGGATCAGGTAATTTGTATTCATGGATATGTATATCCCGTAAAACGAGTACTACCTGAGACGTTCTTTATAAAAGGAGCCGATTGTTGGGGATGGGCTACTTGGAAGCGCGGTTGGGATTTATTTAGCTCGAACGGGGAAGCATTATTAAAAGAAATAGAAAAACGAGGTCTGAAAAAACAATTTGATTTCAATTACTCTTATCCTTATTTTCGAATGCTAAAACATCAAATTGAAGGAAGGAATAATTCGTGGGCAGTTCGTTGGTATGCATCGGCATTCTTACATAATAAGTTAACATTATATCCAGGCCGATCTTTGGTAAATCAAATAGGAATGGATGGAAGTGGTACTCATTGTAGTACTAATGAGATGTTTGATGTACCTTTGACTAATTCACCTATAGTACTTTCTAATATAGATATTCAAGAATCGAAGCAGGGAAGAGATGCTTTTATTTATTATTTTAGATATATAATGTTTTACTATAAAGTAAAGGCTAGACTGAAACGTATTTTCAAAATTAGTTGATATGCTTAATTTTTGTACCCTTTTTGACTCTGTTTATCTTTCAAGAGGTTTAGCGATGTATAATTCGTTAAGTCAACATTGTAAGGATTTCCATTTATATATATTTGCTTTTAATGATAAGTGCTATTCGATTTTACAGGCATTGCAGTTGAAGAATGTCACAGTAATTTCTTTGTCTGAGTTTGAAGATGAAGAATTGTTAAGGGTAAAACCGACTCGTACAAGAGCTGAATACTGCTGGACCTGTTCTTCTTCAACCATATTATATGTATTAGATCGTTATAATGTAGATCATTGTACGTATCTGGATTCAGATTTGTACTTTTTTTCATCACCTCAAGTCTTGCTGGACGAAATGGGAGAAAACTCAGTGCTGATAACTCCTCATCGATATACCCGGCAATATGACCAAAGTGTGAAGACAGGGATATATTGTGTACAGTTCGTTACCTTTAAAAATAATAGGCAAGGACGAACTGTTTTAGAATGGTGGCGTAATGCCTGTCTTGAATGGTGTTATGCTCGGTTTGAAGACGGACGTTTTGGAGATCAGAAATATCTGGATGATTGGCCTAATCGTTTTGAAGGAGTCTTTGTCTCTCAAAATTTAGGAGGTGGGGTTGCTCCCTGGAATATGCAACAATATAAGTTTGAACAGGAAGATGATAAGGTAATAGGTACTGAACTGAATACAAATAAAAAATTTTCAGTTATCTTTTTCCATTTTCACTCTTTTGTCTTTGTATCTCCAGACTTTTTTTCTCCACGCCCTTATTATGAAAGAAATGATTCATCAATTTTATTGCTCTTTAAACCATATGTGAAAGAAATAAAACAAATAAGAAGTAAATATCCTGTAATACAAACCTCTGAGTTATATTTGCATGGGTTGAAATATTATAAATATCTGCTTGAACTTTTGGTTCGTCGCGGATTAAGAGAAAAACATTATATTAAGTTGTTACATGAAAATTAAAATATGGCTCATATAATAGATTTAAAAACATTTACAGATAAGCGTGGAAATCTGACTGTGGTAGAAAAGGTATTACCGTTTGATATAAAACGAATATTTTATATATATGGCGTTGATGATTCTGTAAGAGGAGGACATCGCCATCATAAAACAGTACAGGCAGCTATTTGTTTGCAAGGACATTGTACGATATCCAATAATACAGGAGCGGAAAAACAAGAATTTGTATTGGATTCTCCGCACAAATGCCTGATCCTGGAACCTACGGATTGGCATATTATGCACCATTTTAGCAAAGATGCTATTTTAATGGTATTAGCCTCTGAATTTTTTGATTCGAACGATTATATTTATGAGCCTTATGATTGAATATGAGAGTTTAGGAAGATTGAATAAATCTTTCGAAGATGAATACATGCAGTGTTTTAGGGAATTACTGAATAGTGGTTGGTATATTCTTGGTAAACAAGTTGTTTCTTTTGAAGATGCTTTTGCACAATACTGTGGGGTAAAACATTGTATAGGAGTCGCTTCTGGGCTGGATGCTCTAATGTTGGCCTTGCGTAGTTATGATTTCCCGAAAGGTAGTGAAGTACTTGTCCCGTCAAATACTTATATAGCAACAATTTTGTCTATTCTTCAATGTGATCTTAAACCTGTTTTAGTAGAACCTGATGTTCATACTTATAATATTGATCCTTTAAACATAGAGGAGAAAATAACGAAAAATACATGTGCTATCATGGTTGTCCATTTATATGGAAAAGCTTGTGATATGGGGAGTATCATGGGGATTGCTGATAAATATGCTTTACCTGTCATCGAAGATTGTGCACAGGCTCATGGTGCGATGTTTAAAGGACAGAAGGTCGGAACATTTGGTATAGGAGCTTTCTCTTTTTATCCAACTAAAAATTTAGGAGCTTTAGGTGATGCTGGTGCAATTACAACAAATGATTCTGATAAAAAAGAACTATTTAAAGCTTTGAGAAATTATGGTTCAAAGATTAAATATCAGAATGATTATATAGGTTATAATTCCCGTTTGGATGAAATTCAAGCATCATTGTTGAATGTAAAACTTAAATATTTGGATCGGATTAATTCACATAAAAGAGAATTGGCTGATATTTATTTGAAGGAACTAAAAGAGGATTTTATAAAACCGGTAGTTTCTCCTGATTATTTTGACGTATATCATATTTTTAATATACGTCATCCTAAAAGAGATGATTTGAAGGAATATCTTCTTAAAAATGGAATTAAAACAGATATTCATTATCCGATTCCCCCTCATAAACAAAAAGCGATGGAAGGTCTTTTTGAGGGTGAATATCCATTATCAGAAGAAATACATAAGACAACATTAAGTCTTCCTATATCATATGGGCATACTTTAGATGATGTTTCTAAAGTAATAGAAGTCTTAAATAAGTTTTAATAACAATGAATATACCGATAATCATAGTACATAGAGGAGATACATTTTATCTGAAGCTTGTTTTAGAACAAATCCGTTTATTTAATCCTCATACTAGAATTTGTTTGATCAGTGATGCTTCTACTGATAAATATTGTTTTGTAGAGCATTACAATATTGATGATTATTCGAAAGGAGCTGATGCTTTTAAGATGGCTTATATACATATGTCATCTAATCCCTATGATTATGAATTGATATGTTTTCAGAGATGGTTTTGCATTCGGGATTTTGTAAAAACTCAGAAAATAGAGAATTTTCTTTGTATGGATTCTGATGTATTGCTGTATTGTAATATTGATGAAGTCATGCAACAATATATATCTTATGACTTTACTACATGCAATAAACAAGGGCCTGGCTGCGCTTTATTCAATATATCTTCTATATCTGATTTTTGTGAATATATGATGTCTATGTATACAGAAGATATTCTTTTAAACAAGATGAAATCTATGTATCAAGAGATTATTGATAATAAACAATTGGGCGGTGTATGTGATATGGTTGCATTTGTCTGGTTTCAGGATAATACAAAATGCAATGTGATAGACATTGCTATTCCGACGAACGGTACATGTTTTGACGGATGTATTACATGGGGGCAGGGTTTCGAAATGGAAGACGGTAAAAAGAAGGTTTATTGGATAGATAATCTTCCGTATGGAAAATTAATGAATGATCAATCCCTGGTTCGATTTTATTGTTTGCATTTTCAGGGACGTTCGAAGTATTCAATGTATAAGTATATAGTGGATGAGCATAAAGTTCATCATTCCGGTTTTTGGTATAATTTAAAATGGTCCTTGTCAAAAGAGATATTGGGGGCCAGGTTGAAAGGAATAAAAAAAGCAATTCATAATCCACAAATGATAGTTAATTTTGTGAAGGCAAAATTGAAATAAAGTATCAATGGCATTGTTCTTGATATCAAAGGTTCGGCGCATTTTCTATAAATTGCAGATGTAAGGATAATGATATTTGGGGTATAAATCGAAAGAAAGATATAATAATGATAAAGTCGAAAATTAATCCTATACTGACTTTAGAATATTTAACTTCACAACCTGAAAATAAATATTTCGATAGGAAGTCTGCTAAAATTAAAGCTTCTGATATTGCCGATTTAGTTGTTGCATTTGCTAATGCGGAGGGTGGAACTATTGCTATTGGGATAAGTGATAAAACAAGGACAATCGAAGGTATAAATCATTGTGGTGTAGAGAAAATAAATAGTTTTCTTGCTGTGCCTAAGGACTGTTGTAAGCCAATGCCGGTTTATGAAGAAGAGTTTTTGGATGTGACAAATTCTGCTGGGCAGAAAGATCAAATTTTACTTCTCCATATTCATGCGAGTGTAGATCAGATAATAAGAACGACTAATGATTCCACTTATTTAAGAATAGGTGATAAGACTAAAGAGTTGAAAGGAGCTGATTTACGGAATTTAGAATATAGTAAAAGTAGTCGGCACTATGAAGATGAATGTAATATGGATGCTTCGATTTCGGATTTAGATTTAGAAGTTGTTGCAGAGTATAAACAGTATATAGGAGCTACTCATTTATCAATGGAACAAGTGTTGCGTGCTCGAGGTTTTTTGAGGAAACGGGGTTGCGATGAATATCTGACAAATGCAGCAGTATTATTATTTGCACAGAATGTACAACAATTTTATCCGAACTGTAGAATACGATTTATTCGTTATGAAGGAAGTTCTGCTCAAGTTGGTACAAGTATAAATATCATTAGAGACGTTAATATAGAACTGCCAATATTGAAAATCATTGATGAGGCTAAAAGATTTATATCATCTCAATTGAGAGAATTTACTGCATTGAATCAAAAAAGCGGTAAATTTCAAATAGTTCCGGAGTATCCTGAATTCGCTTGGCTTGAGGGAATTGTTAATGCTGTTACTCATCGTGAATATGGTATGGCAGGGGGATATATCAGGGTTACCATGTTTGATGATCGATTAGAGATTTTGAGTCCAGGGAAATTACCAAATGTGGTAACAATTGATAATATAAGGGAAACTCGTTATTCGAGAAACCCTAGAATCGCAAGAGTCTTAACAGATTTTGGTTGGGTTAGAGAGTTGAATGAGGGAGTGAAACGTATTTATTCGGATATGAGAGAATTCTTTTTGGACGATCCGATATATACGGAACCGGAGCAGTCGGTAAAACTTGTGTTGAAAAATAATATTGTGATGCGAACTATACGGCAGTCTGCACGTATTGAAGCGAATGTTGATGGTGATATCTGGAATCAACTAGATGAGTTAGAAAGGAAAATACTAACGTATATGGGGAGTCGGTCAAAAGTGATTCGCTCTGAACTGGTAATGCACACAGGCAAAGCGAGTAGAACAATAATAATGAGATTGAATCACTTGATTAGTTTAGGTATTATCAAGCGTAATGGAAGGATAAATGATCCGACTCAAACTTATGAGATGGTTTAGTTTGTTTTTATGTGTTTTGCGAAGTAAATGCGAAGTAAATGCGAAGTAAATGCAAAGTAAATGCAAAGTAAATGCAAAGTAAATATGATTATGTATGCAACAACCTGTTTTCTCGATCATTACAATAACATATAACGCTTCCCGCTGGGTGGAATCGACCATTTTGAATGTGTTGAGCCAGTCGTATCCGAATGTCGAATATATTATTATTGACGGAGGGTCGACCGATGGGACTGTAGATATTATCAAACAATACGCTTCCGGAGTTTCTTATTGGGTCAGTGAACCGGATAAAGGTATATACGATGCAATGAATAAAGGGCTTCAAAAGGCTACGGGGGATTATGTGTGGTTTGTTAATGCCGGTGATTCTTTATATACTTCTGACACCGTACAAGGTGTTGCTTCCTTAATTCAAAAAAAGAAAGTGCTGCCTGATATTATTTACGGGGAAACTATTCTTATCGATGAAGAAGGAAAATCGCTGGGGAAACGGAGGTTGAAAGCTCCGGATAAACTAACATGGAAGAAATTTCGGATGGGAATGTTGGTTTGTCATCAGTCATTTATAACAAAACGGACAATTGCTCCGTTATATGATTTAACATATCGTTATTCTGCTGATTTTGATTGGTGTATCCGGTGTATGAAACAGGCGAAGAGAATATATAATACACGGATGACCCTGTCTAATTTTCTGGATGGCGGAGTCAGTACGACTCAGCGTAAAGCCTCATTGAAAGAAAGATATGATATAATGTGCCGGTATTACGGGACTGTATCGACATCCCTGCTTCATGTGTGGTTTGCCATTCGCTTTTATTTTGCAAAGTGGGTGAAAGGAAGAGTATAAACGAAACAATATATAGAAGATACATATTATGCATAGTATTATGAAAAATGTGGGTAAGCATGTTGCTGCCCTGATTTTATTTTTAGGGTTGGTAATGGCTTATTTCTCTCCGGCTGTATTTGACGGAAAAGTCATTAGACAAGGTGATAATGTGAAAGCGGCAGGTATGGGTGGTAGTCAGGTCGATAAATATGCCAAGACGGCTGAACCTGGGGAGTTTAGTGTCTGGTCGGACGCTATGTTCTCAGGAATGCCTTATGGACCTGGATATGGAAATCCTGCACCCGAATTACCTTCTTATAGCATCATTGATGGATGGTTGAAGGCTCCGGGATATACGCATGCAGCAATGGTTTTTGTTGGTTTGGTTTGTTTTTATCTGTTGATGTGTGTGATGGGGGTGAATTGGTGGCTGGCAATTGCGGGAGCAATAGCCTTTGCTTTTGCCTCATATAATATTATTATTATTGAAGCCGGACATATCGTAAAGGCTTATGTGATTGGATATATGCCTGTAACGTTAGCGGGAATGTTTTTGCTGTTCAAAAGGAAATGGCTTTGGGGGGCTGTTTTATTTCTTCTGGGAGTTGCTTTCTCTTTGATGAACGGACATATACAGATTACTTATTATCTGGTTTTGCTATGTTTGTTTATATATATTGGGTATACAATAAAAAAGCTAAAGGAAAAAGAAACAAGAGAGTGGCTGAAAACTTCTTTGATAATGCTTGCTTGCGTTGCTCTGGCAGTATTACCCAATGCGAAGGATATGTATGCTAACTGGGACCTTGGCCAACACTCGATTCGTGGGGCGTCGGAACTGACTCCGAAACCGGATGAAACGGGAAAGGTGGAAAAAGCATCTTCCGGGTTGGATAAAGATTATGCATTTCAGTGGAGTTACGGTTGGAAGGAACTGCTGACTGTTATGATCCCGGATGTATATGGTGGTAGTTCAGGAGGTACGCTGGATAGCTCTTCCGAATTATATAAAGAATTGAAGAAAAATGGGGCACAAGTAGGGAAAGAGGTACAGACTTATACCTATTGGGGAGATAAACCGTTTACGTCGGGTCCTGTTTACTTTGGGGCATTGGTGTGTTTCTTGTTTGTACTTGGAATGTTTGTGGTGCGTAATCCGATGAAATGGTGGTTGTTCGCAGGTTCTATTTTCCTGACATTCCTGGCATTGGGACGTAATTTTGATGCGTTTAATGATATTATGTTCCATTATCTGCCTTTGTATAATAAGTTCAGAACGGTGGAGATGGCTCTGGTTATTCCCGGATTTGTATTCCCTATTGTTGGTATTTGGGGATTACGGGAGATATTCAGAGGAAATGTCGATGATAAAACAATGAAGAATGGCTTTTTGTGGTCTGTGGGTATAACGGGAGGTATTTGTCTGATTATCTTCTTGGTACCTTCGTTATTGTTGAATTTCCATTCTGTATATGATGCACAGTTCCAGAATCAGGTACCGGAATGGTATTATACAGCTTTGTTGATGGACCGTGCTTCTTTGGCTTCGGCCGATGCGCTACGCTCTTTGATCTTTATATTATTGGGAGCAGCTTTATTGCTCTGGTACTGGAAAGCTAAAAATAAAAAGACGGCTTCCCTGATCGTGAGTGCCGGTATAGCAGTGTTGATACTGGTTGATTTGTGGTCTGTCGACCGCCGTTACCTGAATGATGGTAATTATGTAAAAGAGAAAGCTGAAGAAAGTTATAAGGAAAGCGTTGCCGATAAAGAGATATTTAAGGATACGGATGAATCTTACCGTGTGTTTGGCCTGACTAATCCCTGGCAGGACACCAACGTATCTTACTTCCACCATTCTATCGGAGGATATCATGCCGTTAAATTGCGCCGCTATCAGGAATTGATCGATCACCGCCTCGATGGCGAATATCGTAATATAATCGGAGCTTTGCAGAAGGCACAAACAATACAGGATATAATGCCTGTCCTGGCAGCTTCTCCTTCCCTGAATATGCTGAATACCCGTTATATTATTTATAATCCGGATCAGGCTCCGATCCGTAATCCGTTTGCTTATGGGAATGCCTGGTTTGTAGATAAGATCGATATTGTGGAGAATGCAGATGCGGAGATTGAGGCCTTAAATACGATCAATCCTCTGGAAACGGCTGTTGTGGATAAGAGTTTTGCAAAAGACCTGGAAGGCTTCACCCCTCATAAAGATTCTACAGCAACGATTGTATTGGAGAAATACCGTCCTAATCGGTTGACATATAAAACGAAGGCTTCTTCGGAGCAATTAGCTGTATTTTCTGAAATCTACTATCCGGGCTGGAAAGTAACGATCGATGGAAAAGATGCAACTCATTTCCGTGCCGATTGGATCTTGCGTGGTATGTTGGTTCCGGCAGGAGAACATACGATTGTTTTTGATTTTCATCCGGATACTTATGTTTTGGCAGCTAATGTCTCGGCATATAGCTCTTTCCTGATCCTGCTGTTATTGATTGTGGCAGTGGGCTGGTCCGGCTGGCAGATATGGCAGAAAAAACGTGATTAATCGATTTGTATAGAAGATGCGTATTCTGTTAGATAAAGTCGGTAAGCATGTTGTAGCAGTTCTTCTGTTCCTGGCATTGGTTATGGCTTATTTCTCTCCGGGAGTGTTTGAGGGAAAGGTCATCAGCCAAAGTGATAATATTAAGGCAGCCGGGATGGGAGGCAGCCAGGTCGATGAATATGCCAAAACTGCTGAAGAAGGAGAATTTAGTGTCTGGTCTGATGCGATGTTCTCCGGAATGCCTTATGGACCGGGATATGGAAATCCTGCTCCGGAACTTCCGTCTTACAGTATAATCGACGGTTGGCTGAAGAAAGTTGGTTATACACATGCGGCAATGGTTTTCGTCGGTTTAGTCTGTTTCTATTTGCTGATGTGCATAATGGGAGTGAACTGGTGGCTGGCAATAGCTGGAGCCATTGCTTTTGCGTTCGCATCTTATAATATTATAATAATAGTAGCAGGACATATTGTAAAGGCGTATGTTATTGCTTATATGCCTGTTACTTTGGCAGGAATGATCCTGTTATTCAGGCGCCGGTATCTTTGGGGCGCTGTGATCTTTTTATTGGGAGTCGCATTTTCTATCGCTAACGGGCATGTTCAGATTACTTACTATCTGGCTTTACTCTGTTTTTTTATTTATCTGGGATATGCGATCCGGCTGATCAGGGAAAAGTCGATAGGGGAGTTGGGCAAAGTATCGGCGATTATGGTCGGATGTGTCATACTGGCGGTATTACCCAATACACAACATCTCTATTCTAACTGGGATTTGAGCCAGCATTCCACTCGTGGGCCGACGGAGCTGACAACAACAACTCCTGCCGGGGAGAAGATCTCGACCGGACTTGATAAAGATTATGCATTTCACTGGAGTTATGGAAGGATGGAACTCCTCACTTTATTAGTTCCGAATGCCTATGGGGGTGCCAGTATCGGTACATTAGGCAGCGATTCCGAACTTTATAAGGAGATGAAAGCCAATGGAGCCCAGGTAGGAAAAGAAATACAGACTTATACCTATTGGGGAGATAAAATGAGCACATCCGGACCTGTGTATTTCGGAGCTTTGGTCTGTTTCCTGTTTGTTCTGGGAATGTTTGTGATCCGTAATCCGATGAAGTGGTGGCTGTTTGCTGCTTCTGTCTTTTTTGTATTTTTGGCGTTAGGTCGTTATTTTGACCTTTTTAATGATGTTGTGTTTCATCATTTGCCTTTGTATAATAAATTCAGGACGGTAGAGATGGCTTTGGTTATTCCGGGGTTAATATTCCCGGTCGTTGCTATCTGGGGATTGCGGGAGTTATTTGCAGGAAATGTAGGGGAATCAGTCCTGAAGAAAGGCTTTTTGTGGGCATTGGGACTTTCCGGAGGAATTTGTCTTATCCTGTGGCTTATGCCATCTCTACTTCTGACTTTCCAGTCTCCTATGGATGTAAATATACAAAATCAGTTTCCGGACTGGTATTATACTGCTTTGTTGAGAGATAGAGCATCATTGACTTCTGCCGATGCACTACGTTCTCTTATCTTTATTCTTCTGGGGGCAGCTTTATTGTTCTGGTATTGGAAAGCGAAAGATAAAAAGAAAACGGCCGTTTGGGTGAGTGCAGGAATTGCAGTTTTGATGCTTGCAGACCTTTGGACGGTCGACCGGCGTTATCTGAACGATGGCAATTATGTAAAAGAGAGTCCGCAGGAATCTTATAAAAAACGGCTTGCAGATGCGGAGATACTGAAAGATACCGATCAGTCCTATCGTGTATTGGGGTTGAATAATCCCTGGGAGGAGACGACCGTTTCCTATTTCCATCACTCTTTGGGCGGATATCATGCTGTTAAATTACGGCGTTATCAGGAACTGATCGAACATCGTCTGAATGGAGAGTACCGGAATATAATCGGGGCTTTACAAAAGGCACAGACGATAAGAGATATATTACCTGCCCTGGCATCTTCTCCTTCTTTGAATATGCTGAACACACGCTACATCATTTATAATCCGGATCAGGCTCCGATCCGTAATCCGTTTGCTTATGGGAATGCCTGGTTTGTGGATAAGGTGAATGTCGTAGCGAACGCAGATGGGGAAATTGAAGCCTTGAACACGATTGATCCCCAGGAAACGGCAGTGGTGGATAAACGGTTTGCGAAAGATCTGGAAGGTTTTATTCCGGAGAAAGATACTACAGCAACGATCGTATTGGAGAAATACCGTCCAAACCGTTTAACCTATAAGACAAAAGCTTCGTCAGAACAACTGGCTGTCTTTTCTGAGATCTATTATCCGGGTTGGAAAGTGACAATAGACGGAAAAGAGGCAACCCATTTCCGTGCCGACTGGATATTGCGTGCTATGTTGATTCCGGCCGGGGAACATACGGTCGTTTTTGATTTTTACCCGGAGAATTATGTGATAGCTGCCAATATATCTTCTTATAGTTCCTTCCTGATTTTATTATTGCTAATCGTTGCAGTGGGCTGGTCCGGCTGGAAATACTGGCGTCAGCAACGTTCTGCTACTACAGAAATAAAATAACGATGATTTCTTATTCAATCATAATACCCGTATATAACCGCCCGGCTGAGGTGCGTGAATTGTTGGAGAGTCTGGTCAATCAGACCTGTAAGGATTTTGAAGTCCTGATTGTGGAAGACGGCTCTGTCGTCCCTTGTGATGAGGTCGTTAAGGAATATGAGGATAGATTGAATATCCGTTATTTCTTTAAACCCAATTCCGGTCGTAGCCTGACCCGGAATTATGGAATGGAACGGGCCGAAGGGAAGTACCAACTGTTTTTTGATTCCGACTGTATTATTCCGGAAGATTATTTTGAGAAAGTAACAAACTATCTGAAGGAAACGAAGGCTGATTGTTTCGGTGGTCCGGATAGGGCACATTCTTCTTTTTCCCTGATGCAGAAAGCGATCAGTTATTCGATGACCTCTTTTCTGACTACCGGTGGTATCCGGGGAAGTAAGAAAGGATTGGAAAAGTTTGTGCCCCGTACGTTCAATATGGGATTCTCCCGTGAGGTTTATCAAAACGTGGGTGGGTTCAAGGACATGTTCGGAGAAGACATCGACTTGAGTACACGTATCCGTAAGGCTGGATTTACAGTGGAACTGTTCCCGGATGCTTATGTTTATCATAAGCGCAGAGTGAGTCTTAAATCATTTTACAGGCAGGTTTATGTGTTTGGGATGGCTCGTGTCGATTTATATCAGATGCATCCGGACTCTTTGAAATTAGTTCATCTGCTACCTGCTTGTTTTGTTCTGGGAGTGGTCTTTTTACTGTTGTCGTCCTTGGTTTGTCCCTGGGCTTTACTCCCTTTGGGAATTTATATACTGGCTCTTTTTCTGGAATCCCTTTGGGTTAATAAGAGTTTGCCGATCGCATTGCTTTCTATTGTGACCAGTTTTATTCAGTTGGGAGGATATGGCATAGGCTTTATCGGTGCGTTTATCCGCAAAGTGATTCTTAAACAGCAAGTGGATGTGGAAGCAGAGCTAAAAAAACATTACAAGAAGAAAGCCTGAAGAGACGTATAATAAAGAAGAGGACCTGACAGATGTATTGGAAATACTCTGTCAGGTCCTCTTTGTTTCAATATCTGTAATGATCCGCCTTATATGGGCCTTCTACCGGAACTCCGATATACTCAGCTTGCTTAGGACTCAATTTAGACAGTTTCACTCCGATCCGTTCGAGATGTAGGCGGGCTACTTCTTCGTCCAGACGTTTCGGCAGGCGGTAAACACCTACTTCATAAGCCATCTGCCACAAATCCATCTGTGCGAGCACTTGGTTGGTGAACGAGTTACTCATCACGAATGACGGGTGACCGGTTGCACAACCTAAGTTAACCAGACGGCCTTCTGCCAGCAGGAAGATAGAATTTCCTGTCGGGAAAGTATATTTGTCTACCTGCGGTTTGATATTGGTATGCTGGATATTCGGATAGTTGATCAGGTTGTCTACCTGGATTTCATTGTCGAAGTGACCGATATTACATACGATAGCCTGGTCTTTCATCTGAGACATATGACCGATTGTAATGATATCGCAGTTACCGGTCGTCGTAACGAAGATGTTACCTTCTTTCACAGCATCTTCCATCGTTGTTACTTCGAAGCCTTCCATAGCGGCCTGCAAAGCACAGATCGGGTCGATTTCCGTAACCAGTACACGAGCCCCGTAGGAACGCATGGAATGGGCGCAACCTTTACCGACATCGCCATATCCGGCAACGACAACGACTTTACCGGCGATCATCACGTCGGTAGCGCGTTTGATACCGTCGGCCAACGATTCGCGGCAACCATACAGGTTATCGAATTTGGACTTCGTTACGGAGTCGTTTACATTGATAGCCGGAACCAGCAGTTCGCCTTTTTCCATCATCTGATACAGGCGGTGTACACCGGTGGTTGTCTCTTCCGAAACACCTTTCATTTCTGCAATTGTACGGTGCCAGCGTCTGTTATCTTCTTCCAGGATGCGATGTAAAGTATCCAGAATTACCTGTTCCTCATGGTTTCCGCCTTTACGGTTGATCGTTTCTGCGTTATCTTCGGCACGGTATCCCATGTGAACCAATAAAGAGGCATCTCCGCCATCGTCAACAATCATGTGAGGGCCTTTCCCGTCGGGGAAACGAAGTGCCATGTCGGTACACCACCAGTATTCTTCCAGCGTTTCACCTTTCCAGGCAAAAACGGGAACGCCATCGGCAGCGATAGCCGCAGCGGCATGGTCCTGTGTAGAGAAGATGTTACAGCTTGCCCAGCGTACATCTGCTCCCAACGCAACTAATGTTTCGATTAACACTGCAGTCTGGATAGTCATGTGCAGTGAGCCGGTGATACGGGCACCTTTCAGAGGTTTCTGATCGGCATATTTCTGGCGCAGAGCCATTAGTCCCGGCATTTCGTGTTCGGCGATCTCGATCTCTTTACGACCGAAGTCTGCCAAACTCATATCTGCCACTTTATAAGGCAGATTAGTTGGAAATAATTGTGACA
>OGIE01002754.1_pt1 | contig 20686 bp, 21 predicted proteins | sample 1571581 | NCBI WGS metagenome assembly OGIE01 (sample SAMEA2582021, study PRJEB24529) | metagenome | biome: Human gut stool | place: China | collected 2011
AATCCCTCTACCTTCAATCCGAGGGGGGGTCAGGTTACAGCGAAGCTGTAGTTTAATTAGAGTGATAGATAACATGATGTCTAACTTAAATATGGAATGTCATGCTATCTAATAGAAGACGTACATATCTAAATTATTTGTTTGAGAATATGACGTATTTAGATAATATAACAGGAAATGTGTATTTAGAGTCCATTGATAAATCTAAAAGGACTTTTGAATCTAATAATATCCTTAATGGACATAACCTAGGTTCTTATAATAAACTAATGATTATATTTCAATCGAGTAAAGAGTTAGAGGATAATCCTAGTTCAATAGATATAATAACGATTAATAATAATCAGGAACTTGATATAACTAATAATCAAACTTATATTTTATTTAATGGAATAACTGCAAGGGGAGAAGTGTGCTAAGATTTAGTGATAACAAACTTTATGTATACGGGGAATACGACTGGATTAAGGAAAGTGAAGCTAATATTGGAATTACTAATATGATTATTATAGGAATAAACGAATAAAAATATATAAATCCTCTAGCGAATTGTAATATGATTCTACCATTCGATTGGACTAGAGGAACTAAAATAAAAATATAGTACTATGATTAAATTTAGAATGTATAGTAAGATATATGACAAAGCAAAAGCTCAGCATGATCGAAGTGAAGACTACGAAATTGCTGAGATAGCTAAAGAGCAATCCAAGCTCAAAGGTCAGATAATTGGAGCTGGAATTGGATTAGGGATATCAGCTTTGTCAAAAAAAAAGTTAGGGAAATTAATAGAAAAGAACCCAAAGCTAGTAGAGAAAGTAAGGAAGATAGATCCAGGGATTCTTGATGCTATAAATTCAGGAGTAGCTCCTTTAGCTGCAACCTTAGCTGGATCTCATTATGGAGGTGAGGTTACAGGTAATGCAGCTAAGAAGTTAGTATTGCAAGAGATTGAGGATAAAAGGTCAAGTAATAAGAAAAGAAAGATTATTTATGATAAGATTTAAATTATATTCAATCCAATCCGGAAAACCAAAGAAATCTTCTGGTCTATTTGGAGAATTCAAAAATAAAAGTATAAAGTATGCTCCTGTAGGTGCTGCCATTGGAGCTGGATATGGAGTAATATCTGAAGATGAAGGTGTAATAAAGTCATCTATTAAAGGAGCTGGAATTGGTATACTCCTAGCTGCACTTGATACTGCTCTTAGTCACTTTAGAAGAAAAGAAGTGAAAGATGCCAGTGCAGATGATATAATAAGCAGAATGAGAACTAACTCACCTATAACTCCTAATGATTATACAGTTAATTCTGATCCGTATTCTAGTAAATTATCAGTAGCTATCTCAGGAGGAATAATGGTCATGTACTTGAATGACCTAAATGAGGCTGAACTTTCTGAGATAAGTTCTAAACTTGATGAAGAGTGTAAGAACAATAGGTACTCTGACTATAAATCAGAAAAAATTGAAAATGGAGGATACATGGTTACAGTAGTCCTATCTAGCATAAACTCAGTATGTAGACTTCTTACTGAGATTATTAATGATCTAGGGATTAAAATAAATATTGTATCTAATGTAAGTAAGTCTAATAGGTCATTTTCTATACGAGATAAGTATAATGAGGCAAAGAATGACAAGAAAGGATTCCTTAAATCTTTAATTAAAAAGAATAAGGTAGTTAGAAATATAGAAAAAGTCACCCCTGGAGTGACTGATCAGGTATTTGATGAGATGTCAGTGGAGCCTCTATTAAAGAAATATAAAGAAATTGACGTCCATGGAAAAGATATTATTAAGTGACCTTAAGACTAAGGTATTTAAGAGATCAGCACTAATACCCATTATAGGACTTAGTGAGATATTGGAGTTAAATGAAGAGTTTTCAGGAGATGAGATATTTACTGAGATAGTTAGGAAGTCCTTAGCTAACTTTGAATACTTTCACCCTCTAATCCTAGAAATGAAAATCTACTATACGGAGCAAGATATAGACTCAGCAGAAAGACCTATGTATTATAAAATGGTAGATAATTTTAACTGCTATTTGGATGGTAGATTAAGTGAAGATCAAATAATATTAGTACCTAACTCAGTAAATGGTATCCGAGTTCAAGGATCATATACTACAGTGGGAAGCTATTTTAGGCAAACTGATTATGACAGACCGTACCTTCAGTTAGCATGGTCTACGGGGAAATATGTAGTTAGGGGATTGTGTAATAGACCTATTGTGGAGGACTATAATCCTGATAAATCATATAGTGATAAATCATCCATTTATTGGATGTCATTTGATGGAGTAAAAGGGAAGATATTTCTAGATCAAGTATTATGTGATACATTAGATTACGTAAGGAATCTTAAATCAAATATATCATTACCTAACTTTCCTGCTGAGATATTTGGTGCTGCAGATATAGCTTATCAGCAAACGAAGATGGAGCTAGATCAATATTATTTACAATCTAACTGGAGAGGAGAGCTATTACTATGATTAGATTTAGGATGTATTCAAAAGGTATCAGTAAATATGACCTTGTAGACATAATAGTCCCTAGAGCTATAAGTTCTATGGCTGAAGCTATAATGAGCAGAAATGTAGTATCAGCTTTACAAGGATTTGCAGTTAATTCAGCAGCTGATATACTCAAACTACTATATAAGAATAAAGCTGACGAATTTAAGAATAGAAAGTTGGTCAGCTTAACTAATAAGGACTTAATACTAATACTTAATAAATTAGGATATAAGAATAATAGGGATTTCACTATAAATAAAAAGGATGCCCCAATGACTATGAACTTAAATAACGGAATCCTAATGATAAGTATGGAAAAAGATTATAATCCTGAAATAATAAATTATACGAAGAAACTTAATTCACAGATAACAAATATGGGAAGGTTTACATTCATATCTTATCAGGCATCTGGAAGGAATGAACTTGAGAAAACCCTGAACTTTATTGTTAAAAACGCTAAAAACATAGATATTTATGATAATCGATAACCATGGAGATAGTATGATAAGATTCAGACTTAGACAGAAAGAGTACTCTAGGGTAGATGACATAGTTCTAAAAGATCAATCTATTAGTAAGCTAGTTAAGAAGCTAGACAGTAATAATGTATTTAACTACGGTCTTAGTGTATCTATACCTGATGATGTAATATCCATAAATTATGGATCCAATAAACGGTGCTCTATAAATATACCATTAGATTTAAATCAATTTCAGTATGATATAGAGGATTACTTTATAGATAGTAAACCTAGAATTAAATTTTCATCACTGAACAGTAGGAATTCAATAAGATATTTTATTAAGGATTTAATGGACGAGTCATCAGTATATAATTTAATATTATATATAATTGATAAAATTGGATACGTAGTGATTTGTCCTGAACTAAAACGTTAAATATGTCAGAAGAAAATCTCATGTCTAAATATTTAGACACTGTCAATAAGTTCTACTCAATAGGAATGAAGAATATAAAAATTTATAAGAAGGTATTGGGAACGAACTTTGTAGTCAATAGACCTAAAATGCAATCTAAATACAGACAGGTATTCGGTGGTAGTTATTCAAGTGACGATATTTTAGAGAATGACTATACTCAGTTTAATGTCAGATTGATAATAAATATGAATGACATGAGGGATGTATGGTCTAGGAATAGAGACACACTTGAGGTATATAATGACTCTGATGAACTGGAGGTAGGAGATGAACTTCAATATACTAGGGAAGGAAGAACTTATAGATTTAAGGTAGCTCAAAAGTCTGCCTATAGTGAGGTATCAACTTCTATATATGTATATGTATTGAGTAGTATAATAGAAACCCTTGATAAATAAATTATGGAAAGTAATAGGCATTGTAACTGCATAGCTCCATTCCTTAGTAAGTACATGGAGAATGACGGAGAGGATGACATAGTTATTGCTGATCCGTCTAGTAAATTTAATTTATCTAAAGGTCATCTCCCCAACTATGATAGAAAATTAACTAGTCATGATAAGTCATATATTGAGCTGCCTGATGGAAGTAATAGTGGATCAATAGTTAAGGAAGGGTACACTAGTCCGATAAAGTTAGATACTAAATATAAAACTGGAGAGATCAAGTTAGTTAAACTGGAGGTAAACTCTAAGACTGGGGAGGGAAAATTAGTGCCCTTAGAGGTAGATAAGATAACTGGAAATCCTAAACTAGTCACACTGGACATAAATCAAAAGACAGGAGAAGCGCACATAGTGAAGCTAGAGGTTGATGAAAAGATAGGAAAAAGTAAGCTTGTAGGTCTAGATGTTCAGAAGTTAACTGGTGAATCTAAGATAGTTGGACTAGAGGTAGATAATAAAAGTTCTAACCCTAAGATAATTGAGTTAGAGGTAGATAAGAAAACTAAGGAGGGAAAATTAGTACCCCTTGATGTAGATATAAAAGAAGGAAAAGGGAAAGTAATACTGCTTGAGATAAAATCCAAGTCATCTAATCCAAAGATAGTTAAATTAGATGTAGACGAAATTCTTCCTAAGTCTAAGATGATAGTATTAGATGTTAGTAATAAGACAGCTGACCCTAGGATAGTTAATCTAGATGTCACTCCAATTACAGGTAAGGAAAAATTAGTAGGACTAAATGTAGATTTGATTACAGGAGAACCTAAATTGATAAGTCTAGATGTCGATGAAAAATCGTCATCTCCAATACTAGTTAAACTAGATGTAAATCCTATAACTGGTGAATCTAAACTAATCAAACTTTCTAACTATATGGACACTGGAGCTTCATTAAAGAAAGGTAATGGCACCTACAGAGAAAATCCAGGAAGTCCTGAGTTAGTTGAACTAAATGTCGACTCAAAAACTGGTAGCCCTAAATTAGTAGAATTGAATGTGCCTGAGGTAACTGGACAATCTAAGTTAGTCATGCTAAAGGTTGATCAAAAGTCAGGTGAACCTAAGATAGTAATACTTGAGGTAGATCCAAAAACTGGTGATCCAAAGTTAGTGAAACTTCAGGTAGATAAGAAAACTGGAAAGGTAACATTAATAAAGCTAGAAGTACAAGAAAAGGAAGGAAAGAAAGTTTTAGTACCACTAAGTGTAGATGAGAAAATTGGAGAGGCTGATTTTATTGTCCTACCTGATAACGAAGGTGGAAAGGTAGATGAATCTAAGTATACTAATTATATACCTGGAACTGATATACCAATGCATCAGGTAAGTCCATTAGTAAAGTCTTACGTAAAAGATGATCCAATGGGAAGACCTGTACTCACTGAGGAAGCCAAAGCTAAATATGAGGCTACTGCGGCATGGATGGGAATACCTGGATTAGCTGGCATAAAAGCAGCTCAGGATTATGAGGATATAATGGATATCTACTCTAGATTAGGTGAGGCAGGTAAGAGAATGCAATCTTATATAACTGCATCTGTAGCTGGAAGTGGAGGAGATAACTTTATTCCTCCTATGCCAGAACATGATCAGAAGGGTGGTATACTTAAGAACAGTGCTATGATGAGTACAGCTAATGGATTAATTAGAGGTGCAGTAGGAAGTATGGGAGGATCTATATCAAAGATCTCATCAGTAGCATTAGGAGCACTGACTGGAAGTTCAATAATATCACTGATTAAAAATATAAAAGGATCAAAAGGGGAGTCCAAAGCTAATGCGATCTCTAAGGCACTTCGGGGTATTAATACTGCATGGATAAAGATACAAACTGAATCCAGTACATTCCCAGGAAAACTCCCTGGAACTGGAAGTTCAGTATTGACTGATGTGTTAAATGGAAATATAGGATCAGCAGCCAAGTCAATATTAGGAAATGTACTAGATACATCATCTACTGCAAATCCACTGAATGTACCTAGTAGTGATAAGAATGGAATATTTGAGGCTATGTCTTCAGATGATATATCCGATCCTAAAGGAAAATCTAGCGGAGGATTATTATCTAAAGTTGTGGGATCCATATTAGGAAGTAAAAGTGGAAAAGGTGAAGCTCAATGGACAAATGGAACTAAAACTGTGAAATGGAGTGATAGATTTAGTCTATCAATACCTATGAGTAACTTAGTTATAACTGAATTAATGAATATTAGTAATGCGGATCAGTTAGATTTAAGTGGACTTAGGAAAGAATTAAATAATAATAGAGGTTCAGTAATAACTAACTATAAAAATAACGTTACTAATAATCCATTGGGTGAGATAGGACTAGACTCGAATCATATATGGGAGATGACCCTAGAACCATTAATAGATAGCGCTTTAAATGATGGATTCACTTATCTACCGAGTATTGACGTTATAAATAAACAAAATAGTGAATCTTATAATATAAAAAGTGCGTACGGGAGATGGCTTCCATTCACTGGATTTGAACTTCAGTCAGCTAAGTTAACTAATAAATCGTTGTCTTTATTTGATGGAGATATAAGTTATCCAGTTAGTATGGAATTCACTAATGAAATTAGAGTAACTATAGCTGATGATGCAGTAAAGTCATTTAGAAGATATTTTGAGTTAGCTACTGAGTGCAGTGTATATAGATCTAAAGAATATACTGATTTCAGTCCTAGTGATCCTAAGATAGATAAAAACTATATGGAGATAGCTATGTATAAGAATGTTACATTTGCATTAACTATATATGTGATGACATACGGATACATATGCGTAAAAAAATTCCCTTTATTAGTAACATTGAAAGATTTTCAGGTAGAATACTCTGGTGAAATCGACTCAGGACCTACTGAACTGGCATTAAATTTTTCTATAGTAGGAGATAACATAGTGGATGAAGCACTTAAAAGTGATCATTCATCGGGAACTAAAATTGATCCTAGTGACTCTAGAAGCAGGTATGGAGATACATATGCAGCTGGAAAAGTAATGACTGAGCAGGAGGCAATGAAAGCTTCACTTAATAACTCATCACTAAATAGTACTACCCCTGCACCTATAACTAAGTTAGAGGTGAATCTAAATGAAGATTTAGAGGAAGCTCCATTACCTTCATAAAATATTTATATTATGCCTTACTTAAGTTTAGGAAAAACAAATACAGATTATAGTAATAATAGATTAGATAAATTTATAATTACTATGATATTAGATACCTCATCTAGTTATCAATACCCTATCTTAGTGAAAGATACACCTACAATGGATATCTACTTCGGGAAGAATCATAAATATAGAGACTTCCTAAATGAAATGCTAAGATTAGGAGCTACTCTTTATCTATATAGACCTATACAGGAACTAGCACCGACTAAGTCATGGACTGATGAGCTGGAAGAGTTAAGGTCAGAGGTGGATGAGGAGTACATACCTGAATATGAATACCTCCCTAGCAACTTCGTAATTCCTGAAAATAGCCCTTCATGGTATAATAGAGATACTATAAGAATATTTAACTCTAAACAACATAATGGCTACTCATTTGATTATTGTTATCCTAGGTATGGTAAAGATTATAAAAAATACAGAGGTGACGGTAGTTCATATATACTAGGATTAGGAGGTGCTGAGAATAAGATAGATAGCTATCAGCTAGATAACGAGTATGAGACCTTAGCATTTCATCTAGATTTCTCTAATGTATCCCTAGATGACTTCAAACCTGATTCAAACGGAGAAAGTAGGTACATAGTTATTCCATATTTAGGATATAACTATATGATATGGTTTAGTTATAATAACTCTTCTACTCCATCTGATGCTACTAATATCAAGTCATTTATGGAGCTTGATATTGATAACCTAAATAAGGATAAAATCTTAGAAGAGATATGTAAGATACTCACTGACGAGTACTCTATAAATAAACCGTATGGATTAGGATACGAGATAGTTGAGTCATCGTACAACAATGATGAGATAGTTATCTCTAAGAAAAGAACTAATAGTAATTTTAATGTGGAGGATATAAATGTAAATATACAGACTCCAGAGAAAAATTACCAATATTATAATCTTCCTAATTTAATATTTGAATCAGATTTCAAAAGAACTAATGATATACTGTCTGAGGCTACTGAGGATATAAAACAGCTAGAATTTTATTCTAAAACTATAGGGAAGGGAGAAGATGATATAAAAATAACTATAGAGAAGGTATCTAATAAGACTTATGAATATAAGATAGTGATATCTAGATATGATTATCAGGAGTACTATGAAGTAAACCTAGGTGATACGTATGGATCTAGTAACGCTATTAAATCACCACTGGCTGGAACTATAAATAAAAACTCTAAGTTAGTATCATGCAAGCTATTTGATAGAATAACTAGCTTACCTGAAGGGGTATTCTACTTGAAGGGTTCTTGGGAGGAGTCATATACGTATGAAGAGAGACGTCAATCACTTGATATAATTAAAGAGTCGGAGATAAATGATGATGTTCTTATAATAGATGACCTGGAATTATGGAAATCTGACTCTACTATAACTGGAGAAGACTTAAAATTATTCTTAGAGTATAGCATATATAAGGATAATCAAACTTATATAACTAATAGGTCTTATAGGAATGTAGATCCTACTACAGGAGGTTATAATGTATATCATGAGCATAGATATAATATAACTGATGTGGATAGGTGGGTTAGAGGACTATTGACTGTAAGAAATGACCTATTCTGTAATATAGATGTTATACTTAACGTAGGTGACCTGACGGAACTAATCAGTGATAAGCAAAATAGACTAGTTTATTTCTATAATGATATGAATCTACTAAACTCTTATAGACCTGGATGTTATGTATTCTTAAAAGGACTACTGACTGACAATTATTCAGTTGAGTCAGAATTCATATACTATAATGTTCCATCAAAAACTGTGAGAAGTGAACTTCCTGAGCATAAATCTAATTATATGCTGTATAATAACTCCTATTACTACTATCCTAGATATCAAAATGGAGATACATCAATAGTTACTACAGTGACTAGGTTTATGATATCTAAGATTGGAAGGGAGTTTAAGAGGAATAAGTGGAAGATTATAAATATGCCAGCTTATAAGAGAGAAAGTGCTATTTATAAGATAATATCTGATGTACTGTATAGTTATTCGATAGTTAGGTCATTAGAGATTACTGACCTGATTCAGAATGACAATACATTAAAGATATCCGTAAAATCAGAGATAAACGAGCTAGTAGTGAAAGATATAACTATTAATATAACATTAAATTATAATTGATATGGCAACATCTAGTAATGTCTCAGGGATCGAAACTGCTTACATGAAACAGTTAGGATACCATGAGATTGTAGAAACAAACAAAGAATTCCTTAGAACTGACCTATGGGAGTTCAAGTTTACTATTCCACCTGCAATTATATACTATCCAGGTGACTCAGTAATACAAACTAGGCTGACTCAAGTTAATACTGGAATAGATACATCTGTTACAGGATTTGAAAAACATATGAGGAATACTTATACGTTGCATCAAAGAACTGGACAGAGAACTGACGGTACATTAACTCTTACCTTCGTAGATCGTGAAGACCAAGCTATAACTTACTTCATAGATGACTGGAGGCAGAAGATAGCAGATAGAGATAGTAAATATTCATTCCGTAAGGAAGACCTTGTAGCTCAATGCGAGTTTACAATTCTAAATACGTCACGTCTACCAGTTAGAAAATTAACGTTCTATAACTGTTATATTCAGGATGGAGCATTCGATAAATAATAATCTTGTCGCCTTATATAGAAATATATATTGAATAACCTCGTTAAATGCTGGAACACCTAGACTACGTTTCTAGATAATCAGCAGCTAAGAATAATTGAGAAATTGATTATTAAAGTTCAACGACTATCCTATAATGGAGTAGGGAGGAAGTCCTCTCGAAGTACGAGGCATCTTATAGTACCTATGGTATTGATAAGATGATGATATAGTCTGAACTTCATGGAAACATGAAGCTGACAATTACTGTCAGGGATTGAATTAACGACTCAATCTGAACATAAATGGAGAATGGTAGCGCAGAGGACGGTATTTAATCACTGCTGTCCATAAACCTTGTGAATTGCTGGAAACTCTGAGTTATACTCAGACAATCAGCATCCAAGACTTAGAAATGAGTAAGGATCAACGACTATTAGTAGGATTCAAGTGAATTCGAAGTGCAAGGGATATAATTTAATTATATTAAGATATAGTCTCATCTCTATAGTGATATAGAGCTGTACTGACAGTACAGGGATTAGAGTAACGAACTAATCTAAAGATAAATAGGTGATCGTGCAGATGTACAACTTACAATGACCTTCGAGCATAGAATGTTGTGCGCTCATGTAGTAATATATGAGGTAATATTCATTTAATTGCTGGAAACACTTAGGTAGCTATTATCTAAGTCAATCAGCAGCTTAATTCGAAATAAAATTAAGTTCAACGACTATCCTGTAATGGGAGTAAACTTCAAGTGAAGCTGAAATAATGAACATCCTATGGCATCTATAGGATGAAGATATAGTCTGATCTAGTCAGTAATGATTAGCAGTCTACTTAGATAGACGGAGTTAGATTAACGACCTAACTTGAACATAAATGTACGATAGGGTTCATTTAAATGTATAATCTCAATTTGTAAATTTTCATTAGTTAGTGTAATTTTAGTTATAGCAGGAGTTAGAATATTAGTTCGATACCTGCTATAACTTACATTCTTGCTAAACTACAATATAAATAAAATAAAGGGTTTAAGATAGACAAAATCTCTAGAACACGTGTTATAAGGATGACAGGTATTCAAATACCCCTCGTAGGGATCATCGTCTTATTCCAAGCCCTTAAGTGTGATGAAGAATTATTAACTATTTTAAGTATGAGTAGACCTAAACTCAAAAAAAAATAGAGTTATGTATAAAGTTAAAAGATTCTCTTATATAAGTCAAAGAGAATACGGGAACGCAGCGAATAAAGCAAAAAAAAAATGCATGGGTAAATAATCAGCTTCGGTTTGATCCACGTTCAGTAAATCCAAATTCGAAAATAGGAAAAGGATTAACTGGAGGGTATGAATCTAAGTCAGATACCGTAAACCATCTTAAAAGTAGGTTTCAGAAAGATATAGCCAATGACATTAAAGCTGGAGAATTCACTAGTTCTGATATTAAATCAGGAAAAGTTAGTTACTCAGGTACTGGAGTTAATGAACTAAGGGAGACTAGGGATAATCTAAAAGGAACTAGAGTTCAGGGAGTTCATGATATCGCATCTACAAATATAAATGAAAGAATAAACAGTAGAGCTAATGGAGGAGTAACAGGTAAACAATCTTATACGTATAGGCAGAGAAATATTGCTAAAGAAAATATAGAAAATAGAGCTCCTAAACCAGCTCAACAACCTAAGCCTACCTCAACTACTACACCTACAGCACCTAAACCTTCATCTACTCCTAATACTAAACCAAATCCTACTAATAAAGGATTGGGACTTGGAGGTAAGGTTAAGAGTATATGGAATTCTGGAGCTAAGGGGAAAGCTGGATTAATAGCTGCAGGTACAGCATTAGCTGCTGGAACTGCATATGGAGTAAAGAAAATGATAGATTAAGGAGTAAGATATAAGATTAAATCTAACTATATCCTCAGATTGTATTGAAATATGATACTAAAGTCGAACTTAATCTGAGGAACTTAAATTTGAGGTTATGAATATATTTAATTTATTTAAGAAAATTAAGTCAGAGGATGTAATTTACTTATCAGATACCTTAGGTAGTGACGAATTAATAAATAATATACGTAAAGAATACGACGAGCTTGTCTATCTATCTAGTGAGCTTAATAAGTTAACTCTGGAATACAATGTCACTGACTTCATATATGACCTAAGAGTATTATCAATAGATGAGATAGTCAATCAAATGAAGTCAAATTCAAGATACATAACTATATTTAAAGAAGTGGGAATCAATAAATATGGAAAGTTTGAATTCGATAATAAATACTCTCCAATATCTAAGCTATGGTTATTCAGCTGGGATAATTATGATGAGCATGAATATACTGTAAATAATCTCATTCCTTTTATAGACTTATCTACGAATGAATATATTTATAATACTAAATTAAAGGATATGAATAAAGCAGTTAATGCATCAAGATGCATGAATGAATTCGTAAAGCTTATTGAAAAATCACCTAGATATAAGCAGATGGATTATGATGAACACGACTTAAAACTGCGTAAATACGATAATAGGTATTATTTATCATTAATTAGTAAACCATTCCATGTATAAAGTAAAGAGATTCAGTAAGATAAATTCTAATGTATATCAAAAAGATTACAGTTGGATAGGAAACTTAGGAAAGAAGTATAGAAGGAAAGCTATCGATATAATTGAAAATTCCATAAAAGAGAATCAAAGTAAGGCTAGCATGTCAATATCTAGATTTCATGGTCAAACTCACGTTAATAATCCTAAGATAGAAAGTAAGCTACTGAGAGAAGCTAAGAAAAATAATGCTAGAACTGTAGGGATGACTTATGATAATACTATATCCAGGAACTCTAAATTAAATTTTAATAAAAGGTCGAAGGACCTAACTGACTCAGAAATAAATGCTATAGGAGATAGGTATGATCCTCTTGATAGACCAGTACAGAAATTAAAGAATGCTAGAAAATCTAACGAAAACATAATATTTCACCCTAATGGATCAGGCATTGAACAATTATCTCATGAGATAGGTCACATAATGAATAGAAATAGTAAGAATCCTATATCTAAGGTTATAAGTGACTCAGAAACTGCAATGTATCATAATTCAGAAAGAATGAAGGATAAGAAAGGGTTATTAAATGTAGCTAAAGGATACATTAAAGGAAAAGTTAAGTTACATGAGGAGTCTAAAGCTACAAAGAAAGGATTAGGATTAATGAAGAAACTGGGTGCTAATGAAAATGAAATGAAACTAGCTAAAAGAAACTTAAATAGTAATCTAGATGCATATAGATCTGAATCGAAGCTGAGTTACCTATATCCATTGAAGAATACTATTAATAAATAATATATTAACAACTTAAATGACCAAATTATGAGAGATTTTAATTTAAATCCCTCTACCTTCAATCCGAGGGGGGGTCAGGAAGGTAGGTTATAATTGCCTATACTCACACTCAGAGATTATTAACCTAGTGTATAACCATAAATTAGGAAGCTATGCTATCTAGAAGGCGTACCTATTTTAATAGCTTATTGAGTGAGATGAAATATATAAAGAGAATTATTAGGAAGTATACTAATACTGGAGTAAATACATTAATACCTGCTGAAGAGTTAAGTGAATGTAGTGGATTAATGTTAATCTTTTATCCTGATGATACATATGTCGATTCAGGAGCAGCAGATTATTGCATGATTGATGCAATCCTCGATGGAGGAGGTGCAACGTATAGAATACCTGGTGGAAATTCAGCTAGTTATGCATCCAGATCAGTATTTTATTATAGTAGTACCAATTATACTAATATATTCAAGTTCAGTAAATCTACTGGATTAACATGTCAGTCAATACATGATAATGGAGGAGATACTACTACAGTCATAAAGTATCTCCTAGTTATTGGAATATAGATAGAACTTAAGCAAAACCTCCATAGCCTTAAGTTTGTAATAATTATAAACTTATGAGATATGGAAATATTAATTTTATTGGCTATACTATTCATCGTAGTACTTATAGTGACGATCTATTCATACGATAGATTTGGCATGTGCTCATTGACTGGGTCATTAATTGCTATTGAATTTATACTGATACTTACAATGATAGCAGTATCTGGATCTATGATCAATAGGTAATAAGTAAATATAAATCCTCTAGAGTCTGAGATATGGACTTACTATTCGATTAGACTAGAGGAGCAATTACAGTCGTGATGATTGGAATCCTTAATTTATAATTGTAAATCAATCTAAGTGGAGGGAAGTCATGATCCCTCCCATAGACTGATCATATTAGTTTATAGATTTCAAACATACGATAATTTATTATAATTATAAATTAGATAAATTATGATTAATAATTGTTCAAATCAAAACTCTAACTCCATATGGATTGAGGAGTTAGGAAATAGAAAATTAAGGTTCCATTATTTGAATGGAGATATTGATTTTGATGAGTCAATTTACGGAGCTTGGGTAATGAGCTCGGGATGCGGCTCAGGAAAAACTACGAATATCAGGAATCTTATCGGAATGAGATGGTATGAAGGAATACTTTATGTAGCTTTCACTATCTCAGAAGTAAATGAAATGTATAAATGGATTATAGAGAATTTAGTTGGAAAAACATCTGATCCAAATACAGGTAACGTATTAAAGTTAGAAGATATAGTTGTTCTTCATTCAGACACTGAGGCTGATGGAGTAGATATGAATTTATTTAGAAATCATCCTGAATTATTAGCTGATAAGAGAATTATACTTTGTACTCATCATAAATTATTGAATGAACCTACCGAGGTATTAATATCATCCAAATTCAATAAGAGGTCAGCTAGTAGACTTCATTCAAAATCTAGATGTGTGATAAATGGACTAAGCCAAGATCATCCACGTCAATGGATTTTAATTGATGAAAGTACTGAAGCTAATGGAAGATCCTATACAATTCCAATTTCTACGTTTGCAATGTTAGGTGAGGCAGTATATACTGAAAGAGTATTTAGGAATAATAAATACATAACAGTAGATCTGAAGGAACCTAAACTAGTTAGAAAGAATAATATGTATATGGATTTTGTTGACTTAATAGAACTGTCATCTAAAGCTTGGGGAGTTCCAGTTTTACCTATAAATCCAAATAATGAGATAAATAGAATTAAATTTAACCAATTGGCAGATGAACTATATTATAATTTTGATAGGTATGCTAACATATGCAAAAATAGTAAGAATAAAATTGCCAAGGTTCAATTTAACTATACTAATATAATAAATCAGGGCATGGTTAGTCACCTCATCTTATTCGATGGAACTGGTGATATAACATTGAAGAATAGCAAGAAATTTAATGTACTTGGCATGTCACATGATAAATACAACAGTCCATTAACTGCCTTCAAGTTTGATTTTAACTTATTTAGGAGAATTGATAGGTATAGATTAAATAATGGATTAAATGAATATATAACTTCTGAATTAGAAAAGTCAATAAATACATTAGCTGACATAATTCATAATAATAAGAAGACATTAATATTCACTTGGAAGAACTTTAAATACGATAATACTGAAATTAATGACGACTTATCATCTCAATTAGATACAACGGATAATTCTAATATAATAAAAGATAAATCTACTGGCATATTTGAGTTGAATCCTGATTTTGATCTTCCTAACTACCTTAGATTTGAATTATACAAGAAAGGTATTCTGCCTGATCAATTTGCTGTAGAATATTATGGAAGTGGAAAGGATAAGGCTGTAAATGAGTATAGGGAGTTTGATAGTGTAGTGTTCTTAGGAAATTACCAGGTACCTAATTATGTAATAGATGACTTCAATGTCATGTTTGAATCGTCAATTTCCTTTACAGAATATTACGCGAATAGAGTAATTCAAGCTATATGTAGAGGAAGAATTAGAAAACATAATGGAGAAGGGATGAACATATATTTTAGTAGTGATTGGAGTGATGAAGTGATTAATTATTCACTAAACTATCTAACTGGATCATCAGATATACATAATACTTCAACTCCAAACATTTCAAAGAATACTTATGAGAGGCTTAGGGAGATAGGAATAACACCTAAGAAAGCTGAGAAGATAGCTAGGTTATGTGAGTATGATGAGGGAATATTAAATGCAATTGAGAGAAATACGATATATACAGTTAATATTAAGCTAGATAAAATATACGAGCTAATTCCAATGAGTAGAAAAGAGGTTGATAAGTATAGCTACTTAAGAGATTTACTAGCAAGATATGGAATAGTATTAAATATCATTTAACTTCCCCCTGAAAATTTCACTAGACTGATAAAATCTTTTAGACCCCCTGAAAATTTTACTAGACTAATGAAATCTTTTAGAAGGGAGGAATTTTATAAGATTGAAAGTTAGATAGAGATTTTAAAGTAACGACCGAACATAGAGAGGGAGGGACAAAGTTACATTTTATATGGAACTTTGGAGGGAGTTTAGATGAAATTTAAATACAGCCCTAAACCAAACTAAACTACCGTTTAGTAACCCTTTGCAAGAAATCAAAGATTTCTGCAATTAGATTAAAGCTGTATCCTATCTACCAAGAACTAAAAGCTAGACGAGCGAGCCTATTGGCGTAAAGCGAGGATAGCGATTTAACAAATATATTTAACTGAAGTGTCTAAACTTTTAACCTAAACCTTATTTAAACAGTTTATAGCCTTAATTATGTAATATTAATACACATAATTATGATATTTAGGATAAATAATAAACGAGTAAAGAGCAAGTCAGTTCAAATGAGATTATATCCTTTCAAAGGTAGAAGAATAAAGAAATGCAGAAATTATAAGAGGATATTATTAGGAGTCATGTTATCTGTTCAATATAGAAATACATCTATTTATAACGATAAATTATTATACGATACTGATAAGATAAAATACCTATTTAATATTGAATCTAAATTTAGAACTGAACTTTTACGTAAGGTATTGAATAGAAGTATAACTTTAAAGTTTAAGTCACTAGGAGTATTAGATGATGAATTTCAGATAGAAAATTATGAGTTATTCATTCATGATGATCTAGATAGAAAATTAAGATTTGATATATCAGATATAAATTCTGGATTTGAGATTATGTATGTCCCTGAATCATATAAAGTTATATCTAATCTGAATGGGAGATGGAAATCTTATTGGAATTTAATAGGAATAAATACTAATATATGATAAAGTTTAGAGAAGCTGTTAATGGGTTATCTTATAAGATAGGAAACTGGGGAGTTGAGGATATGAGTGACCTACCTGAAGGATCAATTCCACTCCCCTTGAAGTCTAGGTCTGGATCTGGAGACTACAGTAAATACAATATAGCATGGGAACATCCTAATTTTAAAGGTCAAAACGTAATAGTTAGTTCATTTATTCTGGATGACTTTAATAAAAATTTTAGATTCACGAAAGATATAGAACGATTATCTGAAATAAATTTATCCAGATTAAATTTAATATTAAATGACCTAATAAAAGGTAAGTATGTATATAATGATAATGATCTACTTATATCTAGGAAGTTTAATGATAGGACGGATCCTATAATGTATAAATGGGATACTCAAACTCACTACCTTCAGGATTTCCAACATAGGGATTTATCAGTATTACCATATTCTAAAACCTTAGATAAGAATACTAGGCTAACTTATATGGTTCATAAGCCAGTTAAAGATGAATCAAAATGGGTATGTCATATAGAGTTAAGTAGATGTTATAAGCATACATATCAAGAGGCATCTTATAGTGACTACATAAATTAGTGTACAAGTATATAAATATATATGAGAATTGAAATTTATATTCAATTCTCTTAATTAAGCGCAATCTGTAATAAACACTTAAATTTAAATAAATTATGACTCAAACTAGAAGAAGAACCTACCTAGGGGGGTCAGGCTTAGAAGTGAAGTACGTATACATATTATCTGTTGACAGGATATTATATAGATATGATGGAGGAATTTCAGCTGAAAAGTTAGGCACTCTTCCATATCCAGAAGATAATTATAGGTATACTACATCAATAGCATACTCTTCATTTAACGATTCTTTCTACGTAACCTATAGTGTATATGATAATGGTAGTAATACAGCTAAACGAACTTATAGGATCCATAAGAGTGATATAGTTAATCCGTCATATAAGTTTGGGAATCCAGTAGCTGCAAGAAATGACAATACTGGATTTGAGTATAGTATATTATCAGTATATAATGTACCCTATACCGACATTATAGTAGGTTCTGCATACGGATTAAGAAGTGACAAGTATGAAGTTACTTCAGTATTCAATGACGGAGTTAGATCCACTTACGGTGATAATACCTTCCATATACCAGGTTATAATAATCTTCTTATGAATGTAGATGATGATTCATATTATAGATTTATGCCTGGAATGGCATATAGGGAGGAGGATGACCTAGTATTTTCTCATCTCATACATAGAATAGCATATAATCCTAGCAATGTACATACAGATTTAGTACAATTCACTTATACGTTAGGAAATACATTTCCTAATGACATGGATTTTAGTAATTACTCATGTTACGTTTATCCTAATGGATACATCCATATAGATGATAGTATTAGATCCAGGTATGTCACCATGCCAATTCAGAGGATAGGAAATAGAATATTTTATGTTGAGTCAGCTGAGGCATCTGGTACCTGTTATCAATACATATATTTTACTGACGAGGATTATCCATGTGGAAGTCCCTATAAAGTAGAACTTAAGGGATATATTTATAGAAGGTTCAGTAACTCCGGTATTAATTACGATCCTATCTTATCAATAACTTATTCAGATGGGAGGTACTACCTAGTGACTGGGAAAGGTTACTATGAAATGGATCTTACTCTAAATAGCAATTTATCAGGTTCATTAGGACCTTTGAATTCATTCCCTAGTGGAGGTATAACTAGTTTTACTGGAGTTGATGCAATTTATGTACCTAAAATCGCAATTTCAGTAAATGGAAAGTCAATTGTATTAAATACGTTTAGAACTTTTATAATTGATGAGTCATTTAAGACTAGCTATATATTATATGATTCAGATTTATATAGCTTTGCATTAGAAAATAAATAAACATTATAATCCTCAGATCGTATTGAAATATGATACTAAAGTCGAACTTAATCTGAGGAACTCACTATAATCAAAACGGACTCAGAGACCTCAAACCCTTAATTATGTAATATTTTTAATTTAAATTTATATAATTATGAGGAAGAATCAATACTTTAGATTTTATCCAATTAGAGGTAGAAGAATAAAGAAGATTAGAGGTTATGTTAGAATGAAGTACAAGTCAGAGGTTAGGTCTCTAAATGAATGCTGCACTAATACTGATAAAGATGATAATATATTTAAAGCAGCTTATAGGAATGGTCCTGATAGTATTACTTACGCAGATATAATTTCTCTTGTAGCTTTGCATTTAGAATCAATGAGAGTTACATATTACTTATCTTATGATATAGATAAAAGGGAGTTAACAATTCACTTTAAGGAGAGTATAACTAAAGTTCAATTAGATGATATTATAACTACTGTACTAAACTTAAAGTCAGAGAGGAAATCACTAATAGATTATATTAGAAGAACTATATGGATAAGAAAATAAATTTTTATTTATTTATGATCTATTTAATTTCTAAATTCATATAATTATGAGAAAGAATCAATACATTAGATTTTATCCAATTAGAGGTAGAAGGATAAAGAAGATTAGAGGATACGTCAGATTAAAAGATAAATCTGAAACTAAGGCATTAAATGAATGTTGCGATAATGATAACTTAATCTTTGAATCTGCATATGATAACGGTCCATATAGTATAACGTACTCCAATATAATTAAGCTAATATCATTGCACTTAGATTCATTGAGGGTCAATTATTCATTGACTTATGATGCAGTAGGAAAAGTATTAAATATTAATTTAGGCAGTAATGCAATTATTATTAATCTAGATGACTTAATAACTACCGTACTTAACTTAAAATCAGAAAGAAAATCATTAACTGACTACGTAAGGAGAACCATATGAATAGGAAAATAAATAAAGGATTAGGGATACAAAAGGTATTCGCATTAAAAGAGCATGTAGGATCTAGCTGGAAGAATAACCTAAAGAATAAACCTACAGGTTCATCCCCTCATGTGATAGGAAATAGAGGTGATAAAAGATTAGGTGATTATAATACATATAACTTAGTATGGACTAATCCAGATACAGGTGAAGTAATCAGTAAATTTGTGTCAGTTAAACCTTATTACAAAGAGTTTAGTAATGATATTAAGTTATTAAGTGATAAGGAAATTAAGAATTTAAAGATTGCACTTAATGACCTAAAGTTAGGATACGTATTTGACGATAATGATGATAGGATATTGAAAGACAAGTATGATACCTCCACTCATTGCCTAAATACTAATCCTAAGATAGTAAAGAATATCAGAGGAGGGTACCTAGTTTACTCTAAATTTATAAGTAGTGCAAATAGACTTACGTATAAAGTATATAAGCCTGAGAAAGATAACAATGGGGATTGGTATTGTAAGGTTCAGGTTAGTAGATGTTACGGTCATAGATTAGATGATCAATCCTACGATGATAAGAATTCAGGTAAAACTATAAATTCATTAGGTTCCTTATTTGTATCCGTATTAGGTCACGACAGGGATGTAGCTGAATTCGAGAAGTTATTTAGTGACGGGTATCTGAGGTTAATAGAGAAATAATATAAGTAAAAGAGATAGATTAAATTCTATCTCTTTAAATTAGCGCACTCTGCAATAAACTGAAATATTAACAACTTAAATATAAATAATTATGACTCAACTTAAGTATCGTAGCCACTTCACTCATACTGAGGGG
>OGIE01002764.1_pt1 | contig 20625 bp, 18 predicted proteins | sample 1571581 | NCBI WGS metagenome assembly OGIE01 (sample SAMEA2582021, study PRJEB24529) | metagenome | biome: Human gut stool | place: China | collected 2011
TATCGGTAACAACCCGATGGTAGGATGTACAGTGGCTTGTGCGGTTGACGTAGCTCAGGCTTTGAGCAAGTAAGTCTAAACAACTCTAAATAAATGAACTCCTGTAGTCTTGATGATTGCAGGAGTTTTTTTGTAGTAATCTGAAAAAATTGCTACCCTTGCATAAACTCATAATTCAAAAGATTATGGAATATATCAACGAATTTCACAAAGAATGGATAGAGCGCACTCGCCAATCAATAGCCTTTTGGAGCAAGCAGCCTGTATCACCAGAAGATGTAAAGAAACAACAAGAAATGCTGAACAAGCAGAGAGCTATAAGAGAAAGCAAATTGAAGAGTTAAAGAAATTTGCTGATGCCAATAGACAGTGGATTGCCTTATCTCATTGTACTCTGCGGAATAGATAATGATTTATATTTCATTGATACACAAATACGATTAAGAGAACCACACTCCTAAAGGATCAGACATTTTGACCAATTCCATCTCCTCCCCGTATCCGGTCCGTACCCGGTCCGTACCAAGGCCGTACCTACTCCTTCCCTAAGGATACGGAGAATATACGGAGAAGACACGGAACAGATACGGCTCAGGTAGGGAGAGGGAAGAGAAACAGACCAAAATTACATAAAAGATACCCGGAAGAGAATAGCTTTATAAAATCTCTTTCCGGGCATCCTTCTACAAAATATATAGAATCTTAATTTAGTTTACTCATTGAACCAATCAATCTTTTTGGAGAAGTACATCACCATAGCCAATATCACGAATAATCCAAGACTGCCGGCAAGCAGAGCGAAAGTCTCCAACTGGATAAGAATGAAAACATAAATATAAAGAACACTGAGCAGACCTATCATAATGAAAGCCGGCTTTTTCCTCTTGATGATGCCCAGCATATACCCTCCTACCAAAACAATAGTAAGTACTGATGCCACCAAATAAGCCATACTGAAACCGATATGCTCAGACATGGAAAGCAACAAACTATAGAACAAGCAAAGTGCCAACCCTACCAATAGATACTGCAAAGCATGAATACGGGTCTTTTCCAGAATTTCAGTGAAAAATATCACCATAAAGGTCAACAAGATTATCAAGACGGCATATTTAGTAGAGCGCATGGACTGCTGATATTGCTCTACAGGCATTTTCAGATTCACACCAAAATTGGAATTTTCAATATCTTTGATACTGGCATTCTGATAATTAACAAGCACCTGCGAATAATTTCTATTAAGATTCAGTACCTGCCATTGTGCTGAGAAATCTTTCTCGGTAATCTCCCGTTTTTCCGGCAAGTAATTGCCGTCAAAGCTCGGAGTATTCCAATTTGCTTTCAGGCTGACTTTTGTGGTTTTGCCCAACGGAGTGAAGTTAATGGACTGGGAGCCTTTCAGCTTAATCTTCATTTCATAAGGCAATTTCTTGTCTCCCTTCAAAGCCGAGAGGTCTACAATAGCATGAACACCCATATTATCGATACCCCGTCCGTCCATTCCTGGCTCGAACATATAGACAGAGTCATTCAATGTAATACTGACTTGCTCACTAAGCCCGCGCATATCAGTCAGATTCAAGCAAATAGCTGCTCTGTCGTACTGAAGCACATCCATATCCACATTGTTTTTCCGAAGTTCTTCTGAACTAAAATATCCTTTAATAAGAAGTTCCGACTGATACACATTCACCTTATAAATCCCTCGCTGAAGGATTTCGGTCTGCAATTGCCCATCCACAGACAGTTCATCCGGGAATAAAGTAACATTCCCCATAGATACTTTCTGTACTCCATTCTCCTCATGGGTAATAGGGTATTTCAAGTTAAGGTAAGGTCCTGTAATGGTCTGTGCCAGACTCCATTTCTGCCCGACTTCTGCAATAGCATCCGTCTGCGTACGTCCGCGCTCCGAAATCATATTTTCAATCATAAACATCGGAATCAGCAGTAACAGCACCAGAAAAGCAATAATCACCACTTTAATTGATTTCGAGAAACGGTGCAAACAGCCACTCGCCTGCCTCTTTGTTTCATTCAGACTTTCATTCAGATTGCCATTAAAGTCATCATTCAAATTGTCGTTCAAATTTTCCATAATAGAATAGTATTAATTAAGTTGATTTCAGAAAATTCTCCAATGCCTCAATATGAGCCTTAAAAGCTTTTTTCCCTTCAGAAGTAGCCTGAAAAGAGGTTTTTGGCTTCCGTCCCACAAAGGTCTTTTGGCAAACGACATAACCCAGTTCTTCCAAAGCCCTCGTGTGGCTTGCCAGATTACCGTCCGTCAGTGAAAGCAACTCTTTCAGGGTATTGAAGTCCACGTCCTCATTTACCATCAGGACTGCCATAATACCTAAGCGAACTTTGCTTTCAAATACCTTATTTATATTTTGAAATGCCTCTATCATTTATTTCCTTTTCCTTTCGTACTGCAAATAAAACAACACTCCATATAAGACATGGAACCCGCCGAAACCAATTGTCCAGAACAGCAAGCCATGTCCTTCAAAAAAGCAGTCTACAATACCCAGACAGAGGAATGCATATCCCAGCCAAGCTACATTAGAGTAGGTAAACTTTGAAACATTTACCAGGGAAAGTCCATAAAACAATAACATAACGGAGGATACCAATCCATAGATTTCATGTAGCAACAGGGCTATGCAGAACAGCCCTCCCGTCAACAACGGAAGTACGAAATTCCAAGCAATGCGATACGTTAATTTACTGAATAGCTTTTGTCCTGTTTTCCTCGCTTTATAACAGGACAGGATGCAAGCGGTGATTACAGAAGCCGTCAACACCAACGAGGCCACCATAATCAACTCCTCCCGGTTGTCTCCTGACTTTAATAAATTATTGGCTATGCAGGCACCAACTAATGCGTACATACCGGCTAAAACAGCCGTCATTCCACTGAGAGATATAAACTTGGAGGATTTTTCCATCAACTCCTTTATCTCATTTACTGATTCTAATGCTTTGTTCTTATCCATATAAAAAGTACTTTGTACTGCAAAGTAAAAGATAAAAAATCAAAGAAACAAAGAATATTGAGAAAAAATATTCTCGATAAAACTAACCCCACCAAAAATTACTATATTTGCAATCAATCAAATATCAATAGTTATAGCCTAATGATGAAACAATTAATAGCTTATTGCGGATAAAATTGCGAAAATAGCGATGCCCGCATAGCTACTGCCAACTTTATACTACCAACAATTCATTGATAACCATGTATAAATACACTGAAACAAAGAGCATCATTTTATCTCTATTCCATTTAAGTATATTCGTGCTTTTCAGTTCATGTTCTTCTATGCACACCCCATTTTCTGTGGTAGATACAAACAGAGCACTGGAGTATACAATGGATGGAAAGCACTTGTTTACTTACAATTATGCCGTAACCTATCCGCCACAGGGTGTAGACACTGTTTATAAACGAAGCGGATTCATTCACCCCTTACGTACGTTGGAGGGTGAGATACTGACCAATTGCTCCCCATCCGACCATTATCACCATTTCGGCTTGTGGTATGCCTGGACAAAGACCACATTCGAAGAAAAGGAAATTGATTTCTGGAATCTTTATAAGAAAGAAGGTACGGTTCGTTTTCGTCGGTTCACTGAAGTGCAGCCCGATGGATTTTCCGCTGTGCTCGACCATGTGGCATATCCCGACTCCTCACAAGAAAAAGTAGCGATGACCGAGCAATTGAAAATCCGCGTGGGAAAAGCTAAACAACGGGGATATTACATTGACTATCACACCACGCTTCGTTGTGCCACTTCTGCTCCTATAGTATTGGAAAGCTATCGCTATGGAGGCATTTGCATCCGTGTATGCGAAAGCTGGAACGGACAAACAGCCGAGATGCTCACATCCGAAGGGCTCGATCGTGACAAGGCTGACGGGTCGCTGGCCCGCTGGTGCTACTTTCAGAAGAAGCCCGGCAAAGACGATGCATGCATCCTGATTGTCCCTTATCCTTCCAATCTGAACTATCCGGAACCGCTACGGGTATGGGACGAAAAAGCCAATAATTCCCGGGGCGACCTGATGTGGAACTTCTCTCCAACCAAACGTCAGTCATTTACTTTGCATCCCGACCAAGAATTACGTCTTTCCTATCGGATCTATGTGCTGGACGAACCTATAAACGCCTCCACTGCCGAAGCTCTTGCACAAGAGATCATCTGATATATTTCGGAGGATACTGTCTTATCGTGACACTCTCCCGGATGTATTTCCCTGCATCAGACTCTCTACTTCTTCTACCGTCACATGATTAAAATCACCGTATACGGTATTCTTCAACGCAGAAGCGGCAAGGGCATACTCCAATGCTTTCTGGTCATCATCGGGATAGGTGATCAGACCATAAATCATGCCACCAACAAAAGCATCACCGGCACCTACGCGATCCACTTCACATTCGATATCATAAATGCCGGTATGCTTCAATGTGCCATCAGAATAGAGGACGGCAGCCAGCAAGTTATGATTGGAAGTAATAGAATTGCGTAATTCCAGGAAAGCTTTTTGACAACGAGGCACAAGCTCCACTACCTGACGACCGAAATCTTCGAAAGCAGGGAGATTAGCTTCAAAAGAAGTATCGGCAGCATTGATGGCTTTGAAACCGACAGGTTGGATGCCAAGCATTTCCTTATATTCCGGTTCGGCTCCGAAGATGACGTCACTGTATTGCACCAAAGGCTGCATGACTTCGGCTGCTGAGCGACCATAATTCCAGAGTTTCTTACGAAAATTGAGATCACAGGAAATAGTCAGCCCCATGCGGTCGGCTATCTCAAGAGCTTCGCGGCAAGCATCAGCACCTTCTTGTGAAAGGGCGGCGGCAATACCCGACCAATGAAACCAACCTGCATCGGAGAATATCTTTTCCCAGTCAATCATACCGGGACGCAAGGTGGCAAAGGAAGAACCTTCGCGGTCGTAAACAACATTGGAGTTGCGGAAGGCGGCACCACTTTCCAGAAAATAAAGCCCCATACGCTTACCTCCCCAAACAATCCCCTCGGTACCTAAACCATTGGCACGGAGTGAAGCGATGCAGGCACGAGCCACTGCATTGTCCGGCAGACGCGTGACAAATTCTGTAGGGATACCGAAGTTGGCCAGTGATACGGCTACGTTGGCTTCACTGCCACCATAGGTAGCTATCATCTGATTGGTTTGTGAAAAACGAAGGAAATCAGGAGCAGTCAGCCTCAGCATTATCTCACCGAAGGTAACCACTTTCTTATGGGTAGCTATTTGTTTCTTATTCATAAAGGTGTCAATAAAATTGATTAACTAAACGTCAAAGCTGTATTTTTATTCCAAGCAAACGCAAAGATATAATAATATTTATTGGCGGGAAAGCAGGGATAAAACATAATAACCGGATTTGTTGTAACTTTGCAAAGTTTTAACTGATATAACAAACAGAATGAGTTCATTGAAGAAAATCCCCTCTCCTTTAGTATCTCTCCTGCCCATCGCACTGTTGGTAGGAATGTTATTTGCCACAATACACACATTCGGAAGCGATGCTCTGGGAGGCGGCAGTCAGATCTCCTTGCTGACCACGACAGCTTTCTGCGCATTTATAGGTATAGCCTTTTACCGCGTCCCCTGGAGAGATTATGAACTCGCCATTACCAATAATATTGCCGGAGTTGCCACTGCCATCATCATCTTGCTGATTATCGGCACACTGAGCGGTGCATGGATGATAAGCGGCATCGTCCCTACCCTTATATATTATGGTATGCAGATCATCCATCCCGATTTCTTCCTGGCATCCACCTGCATCATCTGCGCACTGATTTCAGTGATGACGGGTAGTTCGTGGACAACAATCGCCACCATTGGTATCGCCTTGATGGGTATCGGTAAGGCACAGGGGTTCAATGAAGGCTGGATAGCGGGTGCTATCATCTCCGGCGCCTATTTCGGCGATAAGATTTCTCCATTGTCAGAAACCACCATACTCGCTTCTTCCATAACAGATGTACCTTTGTTCCGGCATATACGCTATATGCTGATTACGACTACGCCGTCATTGATTATCACACTGATTATCTTCACCGTGATGGGTTTCGTTATCGAAACCCATTCTACGGAACACATGGCCGACTTTGCCGTTTCGCTGAAAGATACATTCACCATCACTCCCTGGTTGCTGATTGTCCCCATAGTGACCGGAATACTTATTGCCCGGAAAACTCCGTCCATTATCACCTTATTCCTCTCTACTATGCTGGCAGGGATATGCGCTATTATCTTCCAGCCGGATTTGCTTCGGGAAATTGCCGAAGGGAGTAATATATTTAAAGGTGCAATGATGACATTCTATGGAAGCACCAGCCTGAACACAGGAAACACGATGCTGACCGACCTTGTTTCCACCCGTGGCATGGCGGGTATGATGGATACGGTCTGGCTGATACTTTGTGCCATGTGCTTCGGAGGTGCAATGACGGCAAGCGGCATGCTGGGTAGCATTACATCCGTCTTTGTACGCTTCATGAAAGGAAGGGTCAGTGTGGTGACCTCAACAGTCTGTTCGGGATTGTTTCTCAATCTCACCACTGCCGACCAATATATCAGTATCATCCTTACCGGAAATATGTTCCGCAACATTTATGAGAAAAAAGGATATGAGAATAGGTTGTTAAGCCGTACAACAGAAGATGCCGTCACCGTCACTTCACCTTTGATACCCTGGAATACCTGTGGAATGACGCAGGCAACGATATTGAACGTATCTACCCTGACGTACCTTCCCTATTGCTTTTTCAACATTATCAGCCCGCTGATGAGCATCTTAGTTGCAGCCATCGGATATAAAATTGTGAAGCGTCCCGTGAACAATCCCGAATAAAGGTTGTTTTGCAATAAACGAACAAGAATCGTAAAACCTAAACATTAAAGAATTATGAAAAAGTTTATTGCATTAGTAGCATTAGTAATGATGAGTGCGGCAACGACCGCCATGTATGCACAAGAAAGTAGAGCGGAACGCCGCGCAGACCGTAAGGCTCAAAGAGACGCTGAACGCGCCCGCCTGAAAGCTGAAGAGCAAGTAGCCGACGCCATTTCGTATGATGACGCTGTAGCAGCATTGAAAGCCCACCAATTTGTACTGGAAGCTGACCAGGTGATGTTCCGCAACGGACAGACGGCTTTCGTAAACTCCAACACCAACTTCGTATTAGTAAACCAGGGACGTGGTACCGTGCAAGTAGCATTCAACACCGTATATCCCGGTCCTAACGGTATTGGTGGTGTAACTGTAGACGGAACAACTTCGGATATGAAGATCACTACCGATAAAAGAGGTAATGTAAACTGCCAGTTCAGCATCCAGGGTATCGGTATTTCGGCACAGATTTTTATTACGCTGACCAACGGTGGCAACAATGCCAGTGTAACCATCAGCCCGAACTTCAACTCCAACACTATGACGTTGAGCGGTAATCTGGTTCCGTTAGACCAATCCAGTATCTTCAAGGGACGTTCTTGGTAAAGCCCTTTACAATATATATATTTCCACTCCGCTGCAAGTTACTAAAAAAGTGTACATTTGCAGCGGAGTTTTTTTATCTTTGTACCCGATATGAGAGAATTTATCATCGCAGACAATCAGGACATCACCAAAGCAGGTATGATGTTCTTGCTAAGCAGGCAAAAAGACACTGCCCTGTTGCTGGAAGCAGACAACAAGGGAGAATTGGTTCAGCAACTGCGCTTACATCCGCAAGCAGTAGTAATACTGGACTATACGCTGTTTGACTTTTCGGGAGCAGACGAGCTGATAGTACTGCATGAGCGATTTAAAGAAGCAGACTGGTTACTTTTCTCAGACGAGTTGAGCATGGAGTTTCTGCGGCAGGTATTATTCAGTAGTATGTCGTTTGGGGTGGTACTAAAGGATAATTCAAAAGAAGAAATACTATCCGCACTGCAATGTGCTTCGAGGAAAGAACGGTTCATTTGTAATCATGTGAGTAATCTGTTGTTATCCGGCAACAACGCTTCTCCCGCCCGCCCGACGCTGAAAGATGATTTACTGACGCCCGCTGAGCGTAGTGTGCTCAAAGAAATCGCTTTAGGAAAAACTACAAAGGAGATTGCAGCGGAGAAGAATCTTAGTTTCCATACGGTAAACAGCCACCGCAAAAACATATTCCGCAAGTTAGGGGTGAATAATGCGCACGAGGCCACTAAATATGCGATGAAGGCAGGGATTTTAGATCTGGTAGAATACTATATATAATCAGCCATAATCTCATTAGGGCTGATCGTATCATCAATGGCATTGATGGTAGGCATCATCGGCATTGATGATACCCATCATCCGTATTGATGGTAGGCATCATCCGTATTGATGATATGCTCACTCCCAGACTCATCCCTTCTCCATCCCGGACATTGGCTATTATCATTTAACTCAGAGCTATACAGAAGCGAACACTCCGATGGCTTATGCATAACCAACCTTCAGACACAGATTTCCCCACTGCCGATACATATCCGGGAAGCCTCATCATAAACTACGCCGAATTGTCCCGGAGCGATACCTTGCAGATTATCAACGGAAATGATGCGATAGGCCTCTCCCTCCCGCATTAATTTCCCTTTCATAAACTCCGGTGTGTGCCGGATTTTAAAAGTAACATCCACTTCTTTATCCTCCTGCCAGGGATTTTCTGTAATAAAATGGAAATCGTGCATTTTGAATTCCCGACCGTATTGCCATTGTGTGTCGTATCCGCGAGAAACATAAAGCACATTTTCTTCAATATCCTTCCGAATAACAAACCAGGGACCGCCACTCAGCCCCAGACCTTTACGCTGCCCGATAGTATGAAACCAATATCCACGATGCGTACCGACCTTCTTACCGCTTTCCCACTCCACAATATCCCCTTCGCGCTCGCCAAGGAAACGGCGGACAAAGTCATTATAATTAATCTTGCCCAGAAAGCAGATGCCCTGACTGTCACGACGGCGGGCAGTGGGCAATCCTGCCGTGCGGGCAATGTCCCGTACTTCCTGTTTCATCAACCCGCCCAAGGGAAACATTAGTTTGGAAACTTGCAGATAATCAATCTGAGCGAGGAAATCGGTTTGGTCTTTTACCGGGTCTACGGCTGTGCCCAGCCATATCTTCCCGTCCTTACTGATGGTAGTGGCATAATGCCCGGTGGCGGTAAAGTCAAATTCCTTGCCTACCTTCTGCTCGAAACAACCGAATTTGATGAACCGGTTGCACATCACATCAGGATTGGGAGTCAAGCCGCGACGGATTTTATCAATGGCATAGGCAGCTACCTGTTCCCAATATTCGTTCTGCAAATCTATCATCTCCAACGGCAAGCCATAACGGCGGGCAACAGCCGAAGCCATCTCCCAATCTTCTTCGGCCGAGCAATCCATATAATCGGTACCGTCCATTCCTATCTTAATGTAAAATAGAGACGGACGGTGCCCCTGTTCACAAAGAAGGTGTACGACAACAGAACTGTCGACACCTCCTGATAATAAAACAGCAATATTCATTTAGTTAAAGAGTAGTTATCGTTCTTTTAAATCTTATTTAATGCCTGAGACAAGTCGTCCAGCAAATCAGCAATGTGTTCCGTACCGATGGACAAACGGATAGTTCCCGGCTTGATGCCTTGCTCTTCCAGTTCCTGCTCATTCAGTTGCGAATGGGTGGTGGTAGCAGGATGAATGACGAGAGACTTGACATCTGCCACATTCGCCAGAAGTGAGAATATCTGCAAGCTATCAATAAATGTATGTGCTTCTTTCACTCCGCCTTTCACCTCGAAAGTAAAGATAGAGCCTGCTCCACCCGGAAAATATTTCTCATACAATGCATGGTCCGGATGTTCTGGCAATGACGGATGATTGACCGCCGCCACTTTAGGATGCTTCTTCAGGAAATCAACCACTTTCAAGGCATTCTCCACATGACGTTCCACACGGAGGGAAAGCGTTTCCAGTCCCTGCAACAGAATGAATGCGTTGAACGGGCTAATAGTAGCCCCCGTGTCACGAAGCAACACGGCGCGGATGCGAGTCACATAAGCCGCAGGCCCCGCAGCATCCGTAAACCGTACGCCATGATAGCAAGGTTCCGGTTCTGTGAGTTGGGGGAACTTGCCGGAAGCCACCCAGTCGAACTTACCGCCATCCACAATCACACCGCCCAAGGACGTGCCATGACCGCCGATGAACTTCGTAGCGGAATGGACTACGATATCCGCCCCGTGCTCTATAGGACGTATCAGGTAAGGAGTACCGAACGTATTATCAATAATCAATGGAATCCGGTGGCGATGGGCTATTTCGGCAATGGCATCAATATCAATGATATTGGAATTGGGATTGCCCAGAGTTTCGATAAATACGGCTTTCGTATTCTCTTGTATCGCCTTCTCAAAGTTCGAGAGTTCCGTGGGGTCTACAAAAGTGGTGGTCACTCCGTAGGCCGGCAAGGTATGCGCCAACAGATTATATGTACCTCCGTAGATGGTCTTGGCCGAAACAATATGATCTCCGGCACGGGTGATATTCTCGAAAGCATAAGTGACGGCAGCAGCTCCCGAGGCAACCGCCAGTGCAGCAACCCCACCTTCCAGTGCAGCTACACGAGCCTCGAACACACCTTGCGTGGAGTTTGTCAGCCTACCGTAAATGTTGCCCGCATCTTGCAGGCCGAAGCGTGCGGCGGCATGGGCAGAGTTGCGAAATACGTATGAAGTAGTTTGGTAAATGGGCACGGCACGTGCATCGGTAGCCGGGTCGGGTTGTTCTTGTCCTACGTGGAGTTGAAGCGTCTCGAAATGCAATTTCTTTGTTTCCATTGTCGTTGTATTTTTTAGGATTAATTGATTGAGTGCAAAGATAAGTGGATGTCCTGACATGGGCAATGGCACAAGATAGGGAATTTTATACCACATTTATGGTAGATAAACAAACTATTCGCTAAATTTGCAACGAAAACCAAACGATAGATACAGATGAGAAGAAGGAATATACAGCTTTTCCTACTATTGGGAGTCCTTGCAATGACAAGCTTATTCTCTTGTGGAGTAGACCGTTGGCCGGAATATTACCCGCTGACCGGACGCGATTTGTGGATAGACAGCATCATGCGCGAAGAATATCTTTGGTTTGAAGACATCCCCGCCTCCAAAGAGCTGAATTACTTCCTCGACCCGGCAGCTTTTCTGGATAAAATAAAATCTCCGCTCGATAAAGGATATTCCAGCGTCGATACATTGTATGCCACTCCTCCGCCAAGCTATGGTTTCGACTATACACTATATCGCATTGCTGACAATGACACTGCTTATAATGCATTGATTACGTACGTCATACCCGAATCTCCCGCCGCCGAAATCGGTCTGGTACGAGGTGAGTGGATTATGATGATTAATGATGATTATATCACCAAGAAAACCGAGTCATTACTGAACGAAGGTGAAAACCAAAAACTATTATTGGGAAAATATAGTAGCCAGGAAAATGAAGAAGGCGAAAAAGTGGGTATCATTCAATCCTACCGTGAGGCCTATTTGCCTGCTTCCCGCCCAGTGGAAGATGTTGTCATACCCACTTACGGCATCCTCACCGGCGGAACCCTGAATGTAGGTTATCTGGTCTATAACAGTTTCAGTACGGACTATAACAATGAATTACTTCGCCTCTCCCAATATTATAAAGATAATAATATAACAGATTTCGTTCTCGACCTGCGTTACAATGCCGGTGGAGCAATGGAGAGTGTACAACTGCTGGCAAGCATACTGGCACCTGCCGACAAACTGGGCAGTCCTTTTGCCTCACTGCTATACAGCCAGAAACGGGCAGCCAAGGACCGTGAACTGACGCTCGATCCCCAACTCCTACAAGGAGGCGCCAACTTAAATCTGCCGAAAGTATATATCCTCACCACCACAACAACTGCTGCAGCTTCAGAGATGCTGATTAATTGCTTGAAACCTTATATGGACATAGTGATAGTAGGCGGCAACACCAAAGGAGAAGTTGTAGCCACAGAAAGTTTCCCGAGCAATAAATTCCTGTGGGTGCTCCGTCCCGTTGTGTGCGAGGTATTCAATTCCGAAGGCGAAGCCGATTATGCCAGTGGCTTCACTCCTGACTATGCAGTCAGTGCACTGAGCGATTTTGCTAAGGTATTGCCGCTGGGTGATCCAAATGAAGAACTGCTAAGTGCCGCATTAGGTATCATCGACGGCAGTATCGTGCTTCCTGAACCCGAGCCGGAACCGGAACCTGAAACGCAAATGACAGCTGTGAAAAGTGTGAAAGTAAAACGCACCTTCCGCAGTGGCCTTATAATTAAATAAATCAATATGAAGAAAAACATTTTCGCAGCCTTGCTCTTTATTGGAGCATTGACAGCTTGTAGTGATAGTGATGAAGGTTCGGGCATACCCGATGAGCCCAAATATCCCGTAACTAATTTCTCGAAAATAGAATTAAAGGAGGTTAAGAAAGACCCAAGTGTACCCGATGTCACCGTTACCCAAACCTATAATTATAATGCAGGCCGACTGACAGACTTTACAATAATGCAAAGTTTCGTAGCCGGAGGAGAACAGTTTAAGATAGAAAATACTACTAATGTTGTTTATGAGGATCATAAGGCGATAGTGACAGACGAAATAAATAATGTATCTACTTATACGCTAGATGATAACGGCTATGCCATCAGTTGTGTACGTCAGGAAACAAATGGAAAAATACGTTCTTACACGTTCGACTATCTAATCAATACAGAAGGAAAATATTTTCTGAAGACTATAACGGAAACATTGAATGGAAATCAACCTTACTCCGCTATCAATATAGATTACAGCAATTTCAGAGCATTGCGCATCACGGAACAGGTAGACTCTTACGAGCAAACTTATACAGCCAGCACATCCGTAGGCAATGAAATAGCCAACAAATCAGAGATACCATTTTTGTTTCTGGTAGAGCTATACCCCCTTTCACTCCATACCGCGGCTGTATATGGAAAGTTTTTGGGAGATGCATACAATACTCTGATTACCCAACTCGTGCCGGATGGAAACGGTGAAAGTAATGAAACCACTACCTACACTTATGACTTCACCAAGGAAGATATCGACATTTTATGCAAAGAGGTAACAAACAGCTACGGCGAAGACTATGTCCGCACCGTAAACTATACAATGGAATAAATAAGAATATTATCTCTTAAAGAACTTATCAAAGAAAAGAATTTGGTAATCAATGGAATTATTCCAGTATTGACCATTATGTGCACCGGGACGGGTAATAAAGTCATGACTGATTTTCTTCTCCAGAAGACTTTCGTGTAATGCTTTGTTCACTTTCAGGAAGAAGTCCTGTTCGCCACAATCAATAATTAATGCGAGATCACCATCCTTTATCTTATCAATCTGAGTGATAACCGTGTGCTGATCCCATAAAGCCTTGTCAGCTTCGTATTCACCCAGTTGCAAGTTCATCTCCCAATTCTTCGGAAACGGACGGATGTCAACTCCCCCACTGGTGCTTCCTCCTGCACCAAACGTATCGTTATGACGGATTGCCAGCCACAATGCTCCATGCCCGCCCATACTCAAGCCGGTAATGGCACGTGCTTTTCTATCAGGAATAGTAGTGTAGTTTTTATCGGTATAATTCACCAGTTCTGAGCTTACAAATGTTTCATAACGGTATGCCGGATTTTTTGGGCTATCCCAGTACCAACTGTTTTTACCATCGGGACATACGAAAATGATTCCTTTCTCATCCGCAATTTTGGGCAACTCCGGTTTAATTCCCATCCAGGTACGCGCATTACCACCATAACCATGCAACAAATAAATCACCGGACAAGCCTCTGTCTTCCCTCCTAATGCCTTATCAGGAAGCACATACACCACCTGCACCTCTTTATTCATAGACGGGCTTTTCACCATCACCGTATCTACTCGTGCCGCCTGCACCGCAACAGCAACGAACAGCAACAAAATGCTAAATAAAATCTGTTTTCTTTTCATGTTTTTCATTCATTAATAATCTCTATAATAGGCGGCAATATTAGTAATAAAATTCAAAAAATTAGTATGTTTGCAACATAAAACTATTCAAAACCTATATGGAATTTATTATTATTGTACTTTTATTAGTGTTGAACGGCGTTTTTGCTATGTATGAAATAGCATTGGTATCGTCCAGCAAAGCACGACTCGAAACCCTTGCCGGCAAGGGAAACAAAAGAGCCAAAGGCGTACTGAAACAATTGGAAGAGCCCGAAAAGTTTCTTTCTACCATTCAAATCGGCATCACTCTCATCGGCATTGTATCCGGTGCCTTCGGTGGTGTTGCCATTGCCGACAACGTAGCTCCGTTGTTTGCTTCTATTCCAGGAGCAGCTCCTTATGCCAAAGACCTTGCCATGATTACAACGGTGGCAATCATTACCTACCTTTCACTCATCATCGGTGAGTTGGTTCCCAAATCCATTGCCTTGAGTAATCCGGAACGCTATGCAACTCTGCTCAGCCCGGTTATGATTATACTAACCAAGGTTTCTTATCCCTTCGTTGCCCTGCTCAGCTTCTCCACCAAAATCATGAATAAACTGATTGGTTTGAATAATGGAGAAGAACGCACCATGACACAGGATGAACTGAAAATGATTCTGCATCAAAGTTCGGAACAAGGTGTTATTGATAAGGAAGAAACCGAAATGCTGCGGGATGTATTCCGCTTCTCGGATAAGCGTGCCAATGAACTGATGACTTACCGTCGCGACATTGTCGTACTGCATCCTACGCATACACATGAAGAAGTACTGCAAATCATCCGTGAGCAACATTTCAGCAAATATCTATTGGTAGAAAAGGGAAAAGATGATATTATCGGTGTGGTATCCGTCAAAGATATCATCCTGATGTTAGGCAGCGAAGAACCATTTGATTTACGCAGTATAGCCCGTCCCCCCCTGTTTATTCCGGAAAGTTTATATGCAAAGAAAGTTTTAGAGGTATTTAAGAAGAACAAAAATAAGTTCGGAGTTGTTGTAGACGAGTATGGTAACACCGCAGGTATCATCACCCTGCACGACCTGACAGAAAGCATCTTCGGAGACATTCTTGAAGAGAACGAAACAGAAGAAGAAGAGATCGTCATGCGGCAGGATGGTTCGATGCTCGTTGAAGCCTCCATGAATATAGATGATTTTATGGAGGAGATGGGAATCCTGAGCTACGATGACCTGAAAGAAGAAGATTTTACCACACTGAGCGGACTCGCCATGTTCCTCATCGGACGGGTGCCGAAAGCCGGAGAATTGTTCAGCTACAAGAACCTGCAGTTCGAAGTTGTGGACATGGACCGTGGACGAGTGGACAAACTACTCGTCATCAAAAAAGAAGAGGAAGAATAGCTAAATTGCATTTTATATATTAACTTAAACCATTAAAGCAATGAAAAAAGTAATGATGATTGCAGCTATCGCTGCTGCATTGGTATCCTGCCAATCAAAAGGAACTCAGAACAATAATACAGCTGTAGATGAAGGCGAAGGCGTAATGGCTGTTGCCGGAAATGACTCTTCTGCCGTAGCCGTATATGAAGGTCTCCTTCCTGCTGCCGACGGTCCGGGTATCCAATATGTATTGAGCGTGGACAGTGTAGGTCCTGACGGAGAAAGCGGCTATACACTGGTAATGACTTATCTGGATGCAGAAGGTCAGGGACAGAACAAGAGCTTCACTTCCAAAGGTAAGAAACAAGTCATCAAAAAGACAGTGAACAACAAACCAAAGACAGCCTACAAACTAACACCAAATGATGGTGACGCTCCCGTCTACTTTGTAGTAGTGAACGATACAACTCTGCGTTTGGTCAATGATAGTTTGCAGGAAGCTGTCAGCGACCTGAACTACGATATTATTCAAGTGAAGAAATAATCAGCAAAACCTTTCATGTAAGAGGAGCTAAATAGAGTGTTTAGCTCCTCTTTTTTGTGCTATTTTTTTTATTTCCCCATTTCTCCCACCAAAATATACTGATTGGAACAATATATATAACGATTGGAACAATATTTTAAGTCTTCTATTCTTGTAACACGTACCTTTGTCCTATCAGATAAATGAAGACAATCATATCATACTCGCAATATAGAAATTAGAATCATAGGCTTTTTAAATTCATAGTTAGTTGGCAATAGGTATTCTTATAGGTTATTTTAGGTAGATTGTTTATTGAAAAGCGGCTGTTGTGAGACATCCGCTTTTTATTCATATGTAGCAACAACAATGTATTACTCCACCTTCAATACAACTTTTTGCTTGGAAAGCCCTTTAGACTCTACAGTCAGGACAACTTTTCCCTGTTCCATATACCTACCACGCAAAATGACCAAAGCCAACCCATTATAAGCCTCTCTCTCTGATAATTGGAAAGGTAATAAACTTGTTGCATCTCCATTATCAGTAGCTACTATCTCGGCAGGACCGCTAACCGAAAACTTCAAATGATTCTTAGAGCGGGGTACGACACAGCCTTTGGAGTCAACAACAGCCACTCTGATAAATAACAAATCTGTACCATCATTTCTTAGTACGGTCTTTTCCGGTGTCATCTGCAAAGTAGCCGGCATTCCAGTTGTTTCCACTACTTCTTCTGCCCATTTCTGTCCATTCTTATAGGCTATCGCTTTCAACGTACCCGGTTCATAACGTACGTCATCCCAAATCAAACGATCGTAAGAATAAACCTTCTCTCTACGCCCCAATGATTTACCATTCAAGAATAATTCCACAGCATCACCCGAAGTATAAATATGAACCGGAGTTATTTCACCTACCCGTTCCTCCCAATTCCAGTGAGGCAATATATGTACAGTCGGCACATCAGGACGCCAATAGCTCTTATAATTGTAATAGCGATCTTTCGGAAAGCCACATAAATCAACAATACCGAAATATGAGCTACGGGAAGGTGTCTTAAACTTACCCATCTCTTCCAATTCTTTCCGGGCTTTCTCCAACTCACCCGGGTCACTGAAGTTCAACAAGTTGGTAAGGTCTTTATTATAAGGAGTAGGCTCGCCCAGATAATCGAACCCTGTCCACACAAACTCTCCACTCATGAACGGATACTCTTCATTCATTTTGAATTGAGCTTCAGGAGCACATCCCCAACCAATAGTTGTCATATCATACGATGAAAGTTGGAAACCTGAACGACTATCATTGACATCCGTCGTTACCGGAAAGAAATACTCCCCACGGGAACTCGTTGCAGAAGAAGTTTCACTAGCATGATAACGGCGAGTCGGATTCTGCTCTTTAAAAAGCGGATAAGTTTTGTGGAAATAGTTCAAGCCGAATATATCTACCTGATTTACAATATCCCGAAAAATAGCATCCCGTTTATTACATCCAAGGGATGTAGGACGTGTTGGGTCTTCATCATGGCAGTAAGCTGTCAGATTACGAGCTATTATAATTCCTTGATCGGTCATTTGATCGGGCACTTCATTACCTATACTCCACATAATGACAGAAGGATGATTGCGATAATGACGCACCATTGAGCGCATGTCCGCTTCATTCCAATCATCAAAAAGAATATTATAATCATTCTTGCGTTTGCCCTTTTGCCAGGTATCTGTCAATTCCAGTTGCATCATTAATCCCATGCGATCACAGAGGGAAACTAACTCCGGTGCAGGCGGATTATGAGAAGTCCGGATAGCATTTACACCCATCTCTTTCATTATACGCAACTGTCTTTCGGCAGCCACTTCATTAAAAGCGGCACCTAAAGCACCTAAATCATGATGCATACACACTCCTTTGATAGGAACCTTACGCCCATTCAGCATAAATCCTTGGTCATGGGTGAACTTTATTTCACGGATTCCAAAAGGAGTTTTATAATTATCTACCTCCTGCCCGTCCTTAAATACCCGGCTGACTACTACATAGCAATTTGGTGTATCGACATCCCATAACTTCGGATTAGCGACTTCAAATTGAAAACGGGTACTCGCCCAACTGTCTTTTTGGATTGTGATGTTCTTTGCGACACTCTGAGATACCTCTTCGCCTACCGGATGTCCATTCTCATCCTGCAGATAAATACTCGTCTGCAACTCTACCTGAACATCTTTTTCAGTACGATTCTCAACATTCACTCCCATTTCCATGATAGCATTTTCCGAATTGATTCGCACATTTCGCACAAAAGTTCCCCATTGCTCCACATGTATAGGAGACGTTTTAACTAACCACACATTCCGATAAATACCACTGCCCGGGTACCAACGTGAAGTATCATCCGGATTATCCAACCGGATAGCCAGCACATTCTTTTGTCCTACCTTAATATATGGTGTCAAATCAAGACGAAAAGAAGCATAACCATAAGGCCAGCCTCCTACATATTGTCCATTACACCAGATAGAAGCATACGACATGGCTCCATCAATATCAAGATAGATTTGTTTCCCAGCATCACTCTCCACAGATTCAAACGTTTTACGATACCAGCGTATTCCCCAATAAGGCAATTTACCAGTTGAACCTGTATAATCAATGTTGAAAGGTCCTTCAATTGCCCAGTCATGAGGAAGATTTAGCTGCCTCCAACCACTATCATCAAAATCAGGCTTTACATAAGCTACACTTGCTCCCGGATTGCCTTCAGGTCTTTGATGTTTTTTCCCGAATATAATAAAATCATTGGCACATGGCAGCAAATAGGGTTTCAGCTGAAAGTAATGTAAAGCAGAATCTACTCCAGCCGGATCATTCTCCAGATAACGCCAATCACGATTGATGTTAATACGCTCACGCACCGCCGGTGCATCTGCACAAATAATATTCTGTCCAAAAAAGAGTGTCAAACTCAGTAAAACAAGAAATCTGTGTTTCATAATATTCTATTAAATTATTAGCATTACAAAAATAGGAAATGGAAAGATACATGATTATCAATATTATCTATGTTTCTATCAATACCGTCTCAAAAGTCTTCCACTATTAGTTGTATTTATCATCTTTGCATGTAAATTGTATGTCACTAAATATAAAACCTATTTATAGTTAATAACCAACAAATTTAAAAAGCCATGTACAAGTATTCTAAGGATGGAGTTTCTGTGCTCACAGTGTTAGACAAAAGAAAACAAAAAAAGAACGGGCTGTTCCCGATAAAGGTACAAGTCATCTACAACAGAAAACAGAAGTACTACTCCAGTGGTCAAGCGGTTTCTATCCAAGACTGGGAGAGACTACCACATGCCAAAAGCCGCCAACTATCTGAGATACGGCGTAACATTGAAAACAGCTTTTCACTAATCAAACTACAGGTCGAAATTCTGTCTTTTCAAGGAGAGTTCCACTTTGATACATTAAATGCTCGTTTAGGCAAATACTCAGAATTATCACTCAACACTTTATTCTTAAAAAAACTGGAAGAATTAAAAGAGAACGGGCAGGCAAATACTTATCTTTCTTACAAAGGTGCACTAAATAAAATCGAACAATTCGCCGGAAAACATATCTCTTTTCATGAAATAACAATCAACTGGCTAAACCGTTTTGAGCGTCACTTATCCGCATCAGGTATCAGCTATTCCAGTATGGGTTTCTACTTCCGGAATCTGAAATGTATCCTTAATATAGCTCGTAAAGACGGGGTCATCAAAGAAAGCCAATATCCTTTTGGAAAAGGGAAATATGAAATACCTGTCGGATGTGGACGTAAACTGGCATTAAATCTGGAAGAAATAAAGAAAATAGTCACATATACCGATGGAACAAAAAAAACAGAAATGTACCGTGATCTCTGGTTCTTTTCTTATCTATGCAACGGCATCAATTTTCGTGATTTACTATACCTGCAATATTCCAATATCATCAATGGAGAAATCTGCTTCATACGTGCAAAGACAGCTCGGAACACTAAACGAAGTAAGATTATCCACGCGGTCATTACTCCTGAAATGCAAAGAATAATCAAGAAATGGGGTAACCCTCCTACCTCATCGGAAACTTATATCTTCCCTTTTGCCACCGGAATAGAAAATCCGTTCGAGAAAGTAAAACTTGTAAGAGAAGTAATCACCGAGTGCAATCAGATTCTTTATAAAATATCTTGCAGAACAGGTATTCCACGAATCACCACCTATTCAGCCCGCCATTCATTCGCTACTGTATTAAAACGTAGTGGTGTCAACATAGCTTATATATCAGAAAGCCTCGGACACTCCAACTTAGCAATCACGGAAAATTATCTCGCCAGTTTCGAGGCTGAAGAGAGAAAAAAGAATTCAATACTCTTAACCCAATTTGATATATGAAACAATGATATATATGTAAATAGCATGTTCCATAGCTGGAGAAAGAATCGATTCTAACATCTTTTCTCTCACTAAATCAAATCACTAACTACTTTTTTATCGACAGAGTTTAAAATGATGTATTGATATTATGTAAAAACAATCAAACCATGAACAACTCAAAAAGAATTTCAGGTGAAATCCCTTGTTAATTTAAGTCTAATTAAAAAAA
>OGIE01002766.1_pt1 | contig 20621 bp, 9 predicted proteins | sample 1571581 | NCBI WGS metagenome assembly OGIE01 (sample SAMEA2582021, study PRJEB24529) | metagenome | biome: Human gut stool | place: China | collected 2011
TTGTTGCTCAGGTACTTAAAAAAAATATTTTATAATAGTGTTGCGGAATTAAGGAGAAAATAAAATTCATAAAGGAGTTAGGAAGAAATATGAAAATTTCTTCCTAACTTTCACCCCAGAAATAATTAACCTTAAAAAGGAAAGATGGAAAAAACTCTTACTAAATCAATCAAAACTATTTGCTGTTCATTGACGGGAGTACTGACGATTAGCGGGACTCCCCAACAGTTGTATGCAGAAAATGTATCCTTGCCTTATTGGAAGGATATTCAGACTGTATCAGTAAATCGGGAGACACCGAGGTCGGCTTTTATGACTTATGCCGACAAGACTCAGGCCCTGACTGGAAAATACGAAAACAGCCCTTATTATGAGTTGTTGAATGGCACGTGGAAATTTTATTATACGGATTCGTATCTGAACCTTCCTGCAGACATTATTTCTCCGGAAGTGAGTACAGAGGGGTGGCACGATATTAAGGTGCCGGGAAACTGGGAAGTGCAAGGATTCGGTACAGCTATTTATACGAATCACGGATATGAGTTTCAACCTCGTAACCCTCAACCTCCTTTGTTGCCGGAGAAGAATCCAGTGGGAGTGTACCGGCGTGATATTACCGTGCCTTCAGAATGGAAGGACCGTGATATTTACCTTCACATTGCCGGAGCAAAATCAGGATGTTATGTGTATCTGAACGGAAAGGAAGTCGGTTATAATGAGGACTCCAAGAATCCGGCTGAGTACCTGATAAATGATTATCTGAAGGAAGGTAATAATGTATTGACCTTAAAAATCTTCCGTTGGAGTACAGGCTCTTATTTGGAATGTCAGGATTTTTGGCGTATCAGCGGTATAGAACGTGACGTATTCCTTTATTCACAGCCGAAAGCTTCAGTACAGGATTTCCGGATTGTGTCTACTTTGGATGATTCGTACCGTAACGGTATTTTCCGTTTGGATATAGAACTGAAGAATCATCGTACCAATACAGCGGGACTGACTATTGGATATGAGTTGCTCGATAATAACGGAAAGGTAGTAGCCAATGGTGAAGAAACCGTAGACGTAGTTGCTGGTAAAGAAGGTACCGTATCCTTCAGTAAGGAACTGCCGGAAGTAAAAACCTGGACTTCAGAAGCTCCTAATTTGTATAAGCTTTTGATGACTGTGAAGGAAAATGGAAAAGTGACCGAAGTGATTCCTTATAATGTCGGATTCCGTCGCATTGAAATCAAAGAAATTGACCAAAAAGGTACCAATGGAAAGAATTACCATGTGTTGTTTATCAACGGGCAACCTTTAAAACTGAAGGGTGTAAATATTCACGAACATAATCCGTTGACAGGACACTATGTAGATGAGGCACTGATGCGTAAGGACTTGGAGCTGATGAAGCGGAACAATATCAATACGGTACGTTTGTGTCATTATCCGCAAGACCGCCGTTTCTATGAACTCTGTGATGAATATGGTATTTACGTGTACGATGAGGCGAATATTGAAAGTCATGGAATGTATTATGATTTGCGTAAGGGTGGAACCTTGGGAAATAATCCGGAATGGTTGAAACCGCACCTTTACCGTGTGGAGAATATGTTTGAACGGAATAAGAACTATCCTTCAGTTACCTTCTGGTCGTTAGGTAATGAGGCTGGAAACGGTTACAACTTTTATGAAGCTTATTTGTGGGTAAAACAGGCCGATAAAGGACTGATGGATCGTCCGGTAAATTATGAACGTGCTCAGTGGGAATGGAACTCTGATATGTACGTGCCGCAATACCCCAGCGCATCCTGGCTGGAATCAATAGGTCGGTTAGGAAGTGACCGTCCGGTAGTACCCTCAGAATATGCACATGCCATGGGAAACTCTACTGGAGGCTTATGGGATCAGTGGAAGGCTATCTATCAGTATCCTAATCTGCAGGGAGGATATATCTGGGACTGGGTAGACCAGGGAATTTTAGTGAAGGATGAAAACGGAAGAGAGTATTGGGCATACGGAGGTGATTTCGGAACCAACATGCCGAGTGATGGTAACTTCTGCTGTAATGGTATCGTGAACCCGGACCGCAATCCTCATCCGGCCATGAGCGAAGTGAAATATGCGCACCAGAATGTGGCGTTTGAAGCTACAGACCTGGCAAACGGTAAGTTTAATGTGCTGAACCGTTTTTATTTCACGAACCTGAAGAAATATATGATTTCGTATGAAGTGAAGGAAAATGATAAGGTGGTGCGTCGTGGAAAAGTTTCACTGGATGTAGCTCCTCAGGAAAAGAAAGAGTTGGCGGTGAATGTTAGTGGATTGAAAGCTAAAGTGGGTACGGAATATTTTGTGAACTTCTCAGTGACTACGGTAGAGCCAGAACCACTTATTCCGGAAGGATATGAGATAGCACACGAACAGTTCCGTTTGCCAATAGACCCTACTTCACGTTCATTCTCGGTACAGGGTCCCGCTTTGCAGTGCAGTGAAAATGGCAACTTGTTGAGTGTGCAGTCTTCGCGCGTAGCTTTTGTATTTGACAAGTCGACCGGCCTGGTAACTTCTTATAAAGTGAAGGGAACAGAATATTTCCATGAGGGATTTGGTATACAGCCTAACTTCTGGCGTGCTCCGAATGACAATGACTATGGAAGCCAGATGCCTAAACGTCTGCAAATCTGGAAGCAGTCCAGCAAGAACTTCAATGTGGTGGATGCTTCATTGACTATGGACGGAAAAGATGCGGTATTGAAGGTCAGCTACCTGTTGGCTGCAGGTAATCTGTATATTGCTACTTATCGCATTCATCCTTCAGGAGTAGTGAAAGCAAATTATACATTTACTTCTACGGAAATGGAAGCTGCGAAGACAGAAGCTTCGGAAGCTACACTGATGGCTACGTTCACTCCTGGAAACGAAGCAATCCGCAAGGAAAGTTCCAAACTGGTAGTACCGCGTATCGGTGTTCGTTTCCGCTTGCCAGCCGAGATGGAACAGGTTACTTATTTTGGTCGCGGACCGGAAGAGAATTATTGCGACCGGAATAATGGTACACTGGTAGGTGAGTATCAGGCGACAGCTGAACAAATGTATTTCCCTTATGTGCGTCCACAAGAAAACGGACATCATACCGATACACGTTGGCTGATGCTGAAAAAGAAAAACGGAAAGGGCTTGGCTGTGTATGCAGATGGTACATTGGAATTTAACTCACTCCGTAATTCTATAGAAGATTTTGATGGAGAAGAAGCTGTTCAGCGTGATTACCAGTGGAATAACCGTGATGCAGAAGAGTTGAAACATGATGTAAGTACCGCTAAGAATATCAAACCTCGTCAGACACACATTAATGATATTACTCCTCGTGACTTCGTGGAAGTGTGCTTGGATATGCGACAGATGGGTGTAGGAGGATTTGATAGCTGGGGTGCCGTGCCAGATCCTCAATATCTGATTCCTGCCAATAAGGAGTATCAATGGGGATTCACGATTGTACCGATGTAAATAATAAAGCGTTAAATGAAAATTCCGGGCTTGAAAAGACTTGTTTTCAGGCCCGGAATTTTTTTTGTTCAGATAGGGACATAAAAAAAGGAGTTCCGCTGAACTCCAACCTTTTGTTAACCTTAAATCTAATACTATGAAAAACACGATGCAAAGGTACGGACTTTTGGGAATTATGCAAGTTTTGTGTGCGTTCACATGTGCTTTATAACATAATTTGAAATTTTGGCTGTATTTGAAAGACTTATTAATAAAATTACAATGGCAATGAGAACTGTTCTCTAAAATATATTCATTTAAAAGTCATGTGTTCTACATGGTTCTGTAATATGTTTTTTTGTCCTTTGTTACAGAATTAATCAAGGCTTTATATAATGGAATTAAGTGTTCGGGAACGTCAGAAAGCACTGACAGTTACAATGGCTATGCTATTTATAGCATGTGCTTGTTTATTTTATCTGGGATATAGATTGTGCATGTATTATTAGTAGAGCGAAAAAAGGTGCGTCTGGATAATTCCGGACGCACCTTTTTAGCAATAAAAGCCGATGAATTATTTGCTTTCTTTTTTAAACTTGTAGACAGCAAATGTCATGGCACCTATTTCGGTATTGAGCGTATTTCCTTCAATTGAAATGCTACTTTCTTTAGGAGTAATGAGGTTCGGATTGTCGAGTGTATTTTCGGCATCCGGGTTTTCTGTATGCAAGGTGATGCATTTTCCGTCTCCTAAAGTTACAGACTTCTTCAGACCTTTAAATTCCAGGCTGATAGGCTGTGCCTTTTCTGACACGTTGGCTACTTTGACAATGTAAGTCTGTGTGTTTTCATCCCATACGGCACTGGCGAAAAGTCCATTCTGGCCTTCCTGACCACTAACCGGTTTTTTATCCATAGTCAGAGGAACTACATTTGTTCCGGTATTGTGACCGTAAAGTGACTGTACATACCAGCTGCAGGTGCGTACAGAACGGAGGTTGTCAAACCAGATTAAGTCTGGACGCCACTGCCAGCCTTCTACGTGAGCCAACAGCGGAGCATAAGTAGCCATGTGTACTACATCTGCGTTTCTTTCTACTCCAGTCAGGAACGCTGCTTCAAGCAAAGAAGCGTGGAAGTGATTCCATTTCTTTCCTTTTCCGTGGCAGGCATATTCTCCGGCAAATACTTTCGGACCTTTACGGTCGTAATTGTCGTAACGGTTTCCTGATTTCAGGAACCAGTCTTCCGGGCGATAGAAGTGTTCGTCTACCAGGTCTACTTTCAGCTTTTTCATTTCCGGCCACAAGTAATCAAAATCTTTTCCTTCAGAGTTCGGACCAGATGAACCGATAATCTTGATTTCAGGATGTGCTTTACGAAGAGCTTCTACGAATAACTTCAAACGTTCAGGATATTCAGGTCCCCACTGTTCGTTTCCGATTCCGATGAATTTCATGTTGAAAGGAGCCGGATGTCCCATATCGGCACGGAGTTTTCCCCATTTGGTATCAGTTCCTCCGTTGGCAAATTCAATCAGGTCGAGTGCATCCTGAATGTAGCTGTCGAGGTCGCATACTTGTACATGTGCTTTCGGGTCATCGTTCTGATACTGGCAGGCAAGTCCACAGTTCAGTACAGGAAGTGGTTCTGCTCCCATGTCTTCTGACAGAAGGAACAATTCATAGAATCCCATGCCATAAGTCTGGAAGTAATCAGGGAAGAAACGATGCGGGAAAGTATAATGCCATCTGTTTTCATTGAGCGGACGGTTTTCTACCGGGCCTACAGAGTTTTTCCAGTTGTAACGGGTTGCCAGGTCTGTACCTTCCACGATACATCCTCCGGGGAAACGGAATACTCCCGGTTTGGTGTCGGCCAATGCCTGTACCAGGTCCTTTCTCAATCCGTTTTCACGTCCTTTCCAAGTATCTACAGGGAATAAAGAAACATGTTCCAGGTCTACGGTGCCCGGTGAATCGAGGAATATTCTCAAATGAGCTTTTGCTTCTGTCTGGGTCGGTGTGAGGATAACTTCATATTTTTTCCAGTCTTTTGAGTTAATTGTCAGGTTTTGTGAAGTGATGACCTGAGTTTCTCCCATAGACGCATTGTTGATAAGTTCTACTCGTATTTTCTGGTTTTCTCCTCTTGCCCATACGGTAAAACGATATTTTTCATTGGCTTTGAGTCCGATACCGAAAAATCCTTCGTTTTCAATACCTGTGCGTTTGTGTGCATGTCCGGGGTCTGCCAGGCGTACATAATGTGGGTTGCGTTCAAACGGACCATCATTTTGCAGAGTTACATTTCCAAAAATGTCCCATCCCATAAAACTTTGAGGGAACTCGAATGAACGGTTCTTGATTAATTCTGCATAGAGTCCCCCGTCTGCTCCATAGTTAATGTCTTCAAAGAAGTGACCGTACATGGTCGGTTGAATCTCTGCTCCAATTTTGTTGGCTTGGATAACCATTTGGTTGACATTCTGTGCTTGCAAGCTGAGTCCTGCCGTTAGTGCAAGTGCAGAAAGAAAGGTTAAGTGTTTGTTCATGGTTTTATTATTAAATTAATGTGATACAAATTTATAAATAAACACGAGAAATTCATGGAAAAACAGTGAAATATCTGTCTTTATGAAATTTAGGCATAAAATTAGGAGCAATCATTTTTCCTGAGGTGGACAAATTCTTCTATTGGGTGGACATTTGTCTTTTGAGTGGATTTTTATCCTCTTTTTCAGAAAAAGACTCGAAAAACGGTTTACCTTTGTGTAAAACAGAATAATTTCTATGAAAAGAAACAGCTTACTTCTATACTTGCTTCTTGTTTTTTGCTTATGTTGCCCGAATGGGCTACTCTATGCGGTACAAAACTCTTCTCGTTTCTCGTTGGCTTCTATTACGATAAACGATGGACTGCCTTATAATTTTGTAGATGATATCATCAAATCCAGTGACGGCTATTTGTGGGTGGCTACGTATGGAGGAGGAGTAGCTCGTTATGATGGCAATGAGTTTGTGGCTTTTAGTGCCAGTACAATGGATAAAAAAAGGTTGCTGCGAAGTAATTTTGTGGAGAAATTAGCGGAGGATACTTTTCATCGTATTTGGATGGCAGGAGAAGCAGGTATAGAGCTCCTTTCTACAGATAATTTGCAATTGTTGCCTGTAGAATCTTTACAGTCGGCGGAAATGGCTAAGTTGATGAAGCAACCGGTGAGTTTCTTGATGACTGCCAAATCTGGTAATTTATGGTTTTGTAGCCGTGGACAGATTTATAAGGTAATATTTAATAGTACAGGTACTGTGAAAAAAGTGATTCGGATTTCAGATACTCCGATACATGAACGTGGCTGTGTGTTGTACGAAATTGACGGATATATCTGGTTCTTTCATCAGGGGAAAATGTGCCGGATTAGCGAGAGCGTGGAAAAAAGTCAGGAGCCACAGCCCGTATCTGTTTCTTTGAATATTTCTTCTTTTGAATCGGTATTTTGTATTTATCATTGTAAGAACAATGTGTGGATTGGTACAAGTAATGGATTGTATTGTTATGATTTGACTACAGACACTAGTGTGCATTATGTACATAATTCTCAGAATCCTTCTTCCTTGTCGCAGAATTATGTGACATCCATTACTTCTACACGAGATGATCAAGTGATAGTTGGTACGCTGTTAGGATTGAATGTATTTAATGCTTCTACTTCTGATTTTACTCGTATCCAGGCAAGTGAGGGCATGGAGATGCACGGCTTGTCTTGTAATTTTATCAATACCCTTTATGCGGATGATGAAAATGATATTGTGTGGGTTGGAACTGAAATAGGAGGAATAAGCAAAATGTTTTCTTCCCGTTTGTCTGTAGTGAATTATTATCATCAGCAGAATCTTTCGGGTAGTTTGTCACATAATCCGGTCAATTCGATAGTGGAAGATGAGTATCAGACACTTTGGGTAGGTACCGTAGAAGGGGGATTAAACTGCCGTTTGAAGGGGAGCGATTCTTTCTTGCATTATACCACTGAAACACCAGCCAGTTTGGCACATAATACTGTAAGTGTATTGATGTTAGGTGATGAGGACCGTTTGTATGTAGGTACCTGGGGCGGTGGACTTGGCTGGATTAATCGTAAACCATCTGCTTCTAAACGTTATATGCCCGTTCCGTTGAATGATCCTTTTGTGTCAAGTTTGGCTTTTGACCCTGTGAGTCATTTACTTTGGATTGGTACAATGAATAATGTGTATGTATATAATCCGGCTGATGGAAGTATTTCAGAGCCTTTCTTGAATGAAAATAAAGAAATTATCAATCAGAATGCATTAGGAATGTGTATTACTCGCGAACGGGAACTTTGGATTTCTTCTCCGTTTGGCCTTTTAAGAGTAAATCTTTCTGCATACGAAAAGGGACAATTGAAATACAAGAAGTATGTCTATCAATTGGACAGCCCTGATTCCGGACATCGGGAACGTATCACTTCTATTTTTCAGGCAAAAGATGGGACTATCTGGTTAGGAAGTAACGGAAATGGATTTTATAAAGCATTGAAAAAAGGAAATGATTACCAATTTCAAGCTTATACGAAGAATGATGGTTTGGTGAGCAATAGTGTACGAGGTATCTTGGAAGACTGGTACGGCAATATTTGGGTATCTACGGATAATGGTTTGTCATGCTTTAATGTGAAAGAAGAGTCATTTCGCAATTATAGTCAGATTGACGGTCTAATTTCCGATCAGTTTTATTGGAATGCCGGAGCTTTGTCGTTTGACAAGGAACGTTTGTTCTTTGGTAGTCAGAAAGGGCTGACGGAGATACATCCGATGATTGAAGCTGAGCATCAGCGTAAGTTCCCTTTGGCTTTTACCCACTGTAGAGTGTTTGGACAGGAAGTCTTTCCTCAGTCAGGGGAAATAGTCATGCATGAAAGTGACAAGTCGTTATCAATAGAGTTTTCGGCACTTGATTATGCTTTAGAATCTCAGGCGCAATATTCATATCGTTTAAAAGGGTTTGATGACGCATGGGTGACTGTACCATCTAATCGAAATAATGCGACTTATACCAATCTATATCCAGGAAAATATGTTTTCCAGCTTCGATATGCTCCTGATGGCAAACACTGGCTTGCGCATACAGAGGAATTGGTTATCGTAGTGCGTCCTTATTTCTATAAGACCCCCTGGTTCCTGCTTTCTGTCTTGTTTATTATCCTGTTTGGTGGTTATCGTATCCTGAGGTGGCGTTATCAGGCTATGAAGCGCCAGCAAGATTTATTGCATCAGATGGTGGAAGAACGTACTTCTGAGTTGGAGGAGCAAAAGAAACTGCTTTCCAATCAGACGCATGAGCTTTCGGAACAGAATCAGTTACTGAAAGATCAGAATGAGAAAATCACTACGCAAAAGAATCAGATTTTAGAGATGTCGCGTAAGGTAGAAGAGCTGACCATTGACAAACTGGCATTTTTTACCAATATTACGCATGAATTCCGTACTCCCTTGACGTTAATTGTCGGTCCGATTGAACGTGCCTTGAAATTAAGTTATAATCCACAGGTAATAGAGCAGTTACATCTGGTGGAACGTAACTCAAAATATCTTCTTTCGTTGGTTAATCAGTTGATGGACTTCCGTAAAGTAGAAGAGGGGCGCATTAAGATTGCTACCAATTATGGAAATCTGAAAGAATTTATGGCTGAGATTGTGCCTCCTTTTGCCGATTATGCAAAGAATCGTGGCATTGACCTTCAATTGTATCTTCGTCTTGCCGATCCGATTCTGATGTTTGATGAGGATGTGATGCGTAAGATTATGACTAATCTAATTAGTAACGCCTTGAAATTTACCCCTAAAGGAGGAAGGGTAGGCATATATGTAGGGGTTGCTGGAAAGGATGGTGAGAAGAAACTGTTCATTAGTGTGCGTGATACTGGAAAAGGTATTCCGGAGAATGACATAGAGCGTATATTCATGCAGTTCTATCAATCCGATAACCGAAGCCTTGAGTCGGTCAGTGGTCAGAGTGGTACCGGCATAGGTTTGTATTTATGCCGGAAGCTGATAGATATGTTAGATGGTAAGATTTATGCGAAGAATAATCCGGTGAAAGGAGCCTCATTCCGCATTCTCTTGCCAGCTTTATATGGTGAGACTCAATCCCAGCCGGATTCTTCTGAGATAGAAAAAGAAGATACCGTGATAGATGTACCTCGTAATGGAAAGATGGTTGTACTGGTAGTAGAAGACAATAAAGATATGCGCGATTATATTCGTTCTATCTTAGCCGAATATTATAATGTGTTGGAGGCCGCTCAGGGAGAAGAGGCCCTGAATATATTGCATTCTAATAATGTGGACTTTATTATTAGTGACCTGATGATGCCGGTTATGGATGGTATGGAATTATCTCGTCGTGTAAAGAATGACTTCTCCATATCTCATATTCCTTTCTTGATGTTGACAGCCAAAACTTCTGACGAAGCACGTTTGGAAAGTTATAAAATGGGTGCAGACGCATTCTTACTGAAACCTTTCGATGAGAACATGTTGTTGGCCCGTATTTCCAATATATTGGAGAATCGAAGACGTTTCCAGCAAAAGTTCTCTATTGATATGAATACTGATTCGTTGGAGGTGGATGAGAATTCCGGCGATAAGAAGTTCCTGAACAAAGCAATGTCAGTTGTAAAAGAAAATTATAAGAATCCGGACTTTGAGGTGAGTGATTTTATAGAGGCAGTTGGCATTAGCAAGAGTTTGTTGAATAAAAAAATGCAGAGCCTGACAGGACAATCTGCCGGCCAGTTCATTCGTAATTATCGTTTGAATCTGGCTCGTGAACTTCTGCTGAAGAATAAGGTAACCCGTACAATGAATATTTCTGAGATTGCATACGAAGTCGGATTTAATGACCCGAAATATTTTACTCGTTGTTTTACAAAGCATTTTAATGTAACTCCGAGTAGCTTGTTAGAAGATTGAGCATAAATCTTATTTCTTTGTCTTAGTCGGAAACCTGTGTCAATCGTCATAGGTTTCCGGCTTTTTTATGAGTATATTCTTTTTACAGGGGTACTGTTTTACTCAGAAAGGTGGAAATTTTCATGATTTTCATTTATCCACCTATAAAAACCGTTTGTCCACCTTCTTCATTATTTATGTTTTTACATTTGGACCATTGAAATAAACGTTTTTTGTTAAATAAAGACTTCCGTACTATGAAACATGGCTAGAAAAAGTCAGTCTTGGTGCTGTTGAAATATGATGTATGAGGATAGAAGTCTGAGTTTTTAAGTGGAATATTACTTTATTAATAATTTAAATTTAATACCATTAAAATGAAAAAACATTTGATTTTTTCCGCAATGCTTGGTTTGTGTGCCTTGGGTGGTACGGCGATGTATCCCGTATCCGTCATGGCTGCTGTAGCACAATCACCGGCTATTAAGGTTAGTGGACAGGTGGTTGATGAACAAGGTGAACCCTTGTTGGGTGCTACTATTAGGGTGAAAGACACTTCAATCGGAACAACTACTGATTTGGATGGAAATTTCCAGTTGGAGGTGCCTGGCAATGCTGTCCTGCTGATAAGCTATGTGGGCTATAAGGAACGTGAGGTAGCAGTTCGTAACCGTGCTATCCTCGAACCTATTCAGTTGCAGAGTGATACTGAAATGTTAGAGCAGGTAGTGGTAATTGGTTACGGTACACAGAAAAAGTCAGATTTGACCGGTTCTGTGGCAGTAGTAGATGCAGAGGCCTTGAAACAAGTATCTCATTCCAATATTTCATCTATGTTGGAAGGTAAGGTTGCAGGTGTACAGATTACTTCTGACGGTCAGCCTGGTGCCGACCCTACTGTACGTATTCGTGGAGTTGGATCTTTCGGTAGTACTGCCCCGCTCTATGTTATCGACGGAGTACCGATGGGAACTTCCATTCGTGATTTCTCTTCTAATGATATTGAAACTATTCAGGTGTTGAAAGATGCTTCTGCAGCAGCTATTTATGGTTCTCGTGCGGCAAATGGTGTAGTTATCATCACTACCAAGCGCGGACAGAAGGACCAGCCGCTGAAAGTAGATTACAACGGATATTTTGGTGTGGACTACATTCCTAAAGGCGTGTATGATGTAATGGATGCTGATCAGTATAGTCAATATCTGGGTCAGGCTTGCGCCAATTCAAATACTCCGTTACCGGGAGGATATAGACTTGACAGTGCTACTGGGAAATACCATTTCCAGGATAATACCAACACCGACTGGTTCGATGAAGTATTTAAAACAGGTATCCGCCAGAATCACAATGTAAACTTGTCTGGAGGTAGTGCTCATAGCACCTATAACGTATCATTGGACTATTTTAACCAAAAAGGAACACTGGAAGGTGCTGGTCCTAATTATGAACGTTTTACGGCGCGTGTAAATAACTCCATGGATACTAAGTTTATCAAGTTCCAGACCAGCGTGGTCTATTCTCATTCAGACCAGGACAATATGGGATTGTCAAATGCTTCGGAATACGTGCAGGGATTGTATGGTGATGTTACCAATGTACTTCGTGGTACGTTACTGATGCAGCCGACAATCAAGGCCTACGATCCTTCCACTTGGGTACTTGACGACAAAGTAGGAGCAGCAAGTGACTATGATTATGATGCTTATGGATATGGTGTGTATTACGATGATATTCATGGTGATATTTCCGCTTCTAACCCCTTGCTGATTAATAATCTGTTACAACGTAATACTCGTGTAGACCGTTTTGTGGGAACTGCTTCAGCTGATGTGGATGTTCTTAAGATGTTTGGCCTAGAAAATAAGAATCACAAGCTGAATTATAAAATCAATTTGTCTTACAGTATGACCCATGCTAAGGACTTTACCTGGATTCCAGCTTGGGTGCAGAGCAACCGTGTTTACCTGGCTAAGAGTAACGAACGTCTGGATAAAAATTCACGTGATTACAAGGATGCGCTGATTGAGAACTTGCTTACTTATGATGGAACTTTCGGTAAGCACCATATTAACGTAGTAGCAGGTCAGACTTACGAAGAGGAAAATACAGATTTGTTGAACGGATGGGCATTGAATTTCACTGAACCGTATTTCTTGCAGCTTCAGAATGGTTCCGATACATATTCCTCAAGTTTCGAATATAAGCATGCCATTCTGTCTTATATCGGCCGTATCAATTATAACTATGATGATAGATACCTGTTCTCGGCTACTGTCCGTCGGGATGCAAGTTCTCGCTTGTCCAAGAATATTCGCTGGGGTACTTTCCCGTCTGTATCTTTAGGTTGGCGTTTTGATAAGGAGTCTTTCTTCCCCTTCAGCACGGATGTAGTAAATATGTTCAAGGTACGTGGAAGCTATGGTGAACTTGGTAATGAGAATATCGGTGAATATGTATATCAGGCTGTAATGTCACGTAATAATATGACTTACAGTTTCAATAACTCGCTTGTAACAGGTTCGGCTGTATCTACTTTTGTAGACAATAACTTGGCATGGGAAAAGAAGAAAACGTATAATGTGGGTATCGACCTTGCTTTGTTCAATAACCGTTTAGAGTTTACGGCTGAATGGTACAAAAATACAAGCACCGACCTGTTGTATAGTGTACGTGTTCCAGAACAGGCTGGTGTGTCTAATTCTACCGTTACAATGAATGCAGCTTCAATGAATAACTCCGGTTTTGAATTTGCAGCTACATATCGTAATCGTGATCACGCTTTCAAGTATGAAGTTTCGGGTAACCTCAGTACACTTCGTAACCGTGTGACTTCTTTGGGAATCGGTACAGATTCTTCTATTAACGGTGCATATATCACTAACGTAGGTCAGGAAATCGGTCGGTTTTACGGTTGGGTATACGAGGGAATTGCCCGTACACAGGAAGATTTGGATAACCATGCTACTCAGGACGGTGCCAATGTGGGTGACTGCCTTTACAAGGATGTAAACGGTGATGGAGTAGTAAACGGTGATGACCAGACAGTGCTGGGCAGCGGTATGCCGAAAATTAATTTCGGACTTAATGCCCGTTTCGAGTATAAGGGATTTGACTTGAGTATCGCTACTTACGGTGCATTAAACTATCATGTAGCCGATGATATTTACAATTCACTTAATTCTTGCTATGGTTATGGTAATAAGGATGTGGCTATACTCGATGCCAACCGTTTTAGTGAAGATGGAACGACTTATCTTTCCAACGTGCCGCGGACTTATGTAGTGAACAACGCCAGCTTGGCTTGGAACGATTTGTTCAGTTCACGTAAAATCCAGAATGCTGCTTATTGGAAGATTGCTAATGTGGAATTGGGCTATAACTTCCCCAATAAGTGGTTTGGTAAATATGTGTCAGATGTACGTTTCTATGTTTCCGCACAGAACCTTTATACGTTTACTGGCTATCATGGCTATAATGTGGATTATGCAGGAGGTACATTTACTCCGGGTTATAACTTCTGTTCTTTCCCGACTGCACGTACCTTCATGTGTGGACTTCATTTTACATTCTAATCGTTATACTTTTAAAAAACTTATCAAATGAAACTATATCAATATTCACTTGCCTGCATGTTGGGGCTTGGTATCTTAGCTTCTTGCGCAGACAGATTGGACCTGGTAAATCCTAACCAGCAGACTTCGGGGTCGTTCGGTTATACTATAGATGATTTGGAAGAAAGTGTGATTGCTGCCTATAATCATATCCGTATTGAGGGAACGTATGCACGTACAGGCTATACCATTGACATAACTCGTGGTGATGAGGTTTGGAACTCATCTCAACAATGGTACTTGCCTTTCGATGATTTGAATGTACCGTTTACTGATGCTATTACCTTTTGGCCTTGGCGTGACTGGTATTATACAATCAATACTTGTAACTTTATCATTTCACGTTGTGGTGAGGATGATAGTCAGCTTTCAGAACGAATGAAATATGTTAAGGGGCAAGCTCTTTTTCTGCGCGGATTGTCTTACTATAATTTGGCTGGCTATTATCAGAATCCGCCTCTGATTACAGATTATGATGATTATTCCACATTGGAAACAATATATGTGCCCAACAGTTCATACGATGCTGTACTTGATCAGGTAGAGAGTGATTTTAAGGATGCCATGGGAATGTTGCCATCACGTGATGAAGGAGGTGAATGGGCAAGTGGTCGTGCTACTTGTGGTTCTGCAGCAGGTTATTATGCTCGTACGCTGATGGTACGTCACAAGTTTACCGAGGCTCTCACTGTGTTGGAGGATATTATCGGTAAGAAGTATGGTACTTACCGGTTGATGCCTAATTACGGTGATAATTTCCGCGAAGGTTCAGCTTACGAAAACAATGATGAAAGTCTCTTTGAAGTACAATTCCTGGACTACGGTTCACAAGGAACCGATGACGAGTGGACACCGGTAAATACCAGTCCTAATGCTACACAGGGGCATGCTATTGAAAGTAACTTGGCTCCTGGTGCTTTCAGTGGCTGGTCTGATTTGGCAGCTTCACCTTGGTTGTACGAGCTGTTTAAAGGTGAAAGAACTAAGGATGGTGGGTTAGATCCTCGTCTTTATTGGACGCTTGGTACGTATGAAAACGAGTGGGAAGGATTTGAATATGGTAATGTAGCCTATTCAAAAGTTCTTACGGCTGCTGACAAAAATATTATTACTCATAACGGTAATGGTGGTATTCCTATTGCGAAGAATACTAATTTCCGTACAGGGCTGTATAGTTCTGTTACGACAGGTTTGCGATGTGGTATTAACTTACGCTTGATGCGTTATTCTGACGTGTTGCTTCGTGCTGCTGAATGTGAGAACGAAGTAAACGGGCCTAACGAAAAGGCTATTGGCTGGATAAATGAGGTACGTAGTCGTGCTGGTCTTCCGGATTTGAAGTTGGAAGATTTTGACACACCTGACAAGCTGTTCGAACAGATTGCTAATGTGGAACGTCCAAAGGAATTCGGTTGTGAATTCGGACGAGGCTTTGACCTTATTCGCTGGGGATTCTTTTATGATAACGGACGTTTGCAACAACTTAAGGAGCATGGCACTTTCCGTCGGTCCAATGATCCCGACAAGTTGCTTGAACCGGTTAGCTACAGCAGTATAGGTTCTGATTCTGAATTGAAATGCTCGTTCGATAGCTATTTACCGGGACATGAGTTCTTGCCTATTTATCAGGATTTACTTAATACGAATCCGAATCTGAAGGGAAATTCAGCCAATTATGGTACTGATAATTCAGCTTACTTTAAAGAGAAAGGATGGACGGTACGTCCGGTCGTAAATTTGGATGAATAAAAATAAAAGAAATGCTCTCCTTTTCCATTCCTTTATTGGGAATAGGGAGGCTTTAATCAAACTTAGTTTATATTTAGAATTATGAGACATCTCAATAAATTATTGTGTGCCTGTAGCTTTGTAGCCTTGGGGTTGCCGGTCTTGACAGGCTGTGAAGGTGGCGAACTATTTGATGTGAACGCACCTGACTGGATTTCCGATAAAGTGCAGGAAATAGAGGATTCAGAGAATAATAATCAGGAAGATATCTATACATTTGGAAGTACTGATTACTCAAGTGCATTTTGGACTGAGTTTTCTAAGTATTATGTGGTTCCAGATGGTAAAATATGGACTGCTGAATTTGAACTCCATATTGATCCGAATGCAACAAATACTTATAAGAATTTTGCTCTTGTTATGACTAATGATGTAGATCGTGAGGGTGAAGGATATAAGGAGTATGGTGTAATGCGATATGACCATCAGCCGTCTGGTAATTCAGAATGGGGAAGTTATATAAATCGTTCTTACGTACAGAGTACACTTACTTTTGAGACTGATACTGATGAAGGTATTGAAAAACTTGGAGGAAAGGTTACACTTACAGTAGATAGAACAGTAGAAGACTTTTTTGCCGTTACGATGACCAATGGTGTCGTGACTAAGACTTATGAACAACCCTATGAGTGGGAGAACTTGAATGCAGAAGCAAGCAATACCAATATTCGTTGTTTCCTTGTTGTGGAAGGTTCTTACATTGATTTCCTTAGCTCAAAAATAGGAACTACAGGTGGTAATGTTTCTGCAGATAAAAATCCGAAATCAATGGTACTGAAAAATGTACCACAATATGTGGATGCTGGGACTTCTCTTGAAGAAGCTATGGCTGGAGTTACAGCGGAAGTTACTTTTGAAGATGATGCAACAAAAATTGTTTCTGCTTCTGAACTTAGTTTCACTGCAATTCCTGATATGGATACTCCGGGTGCAAAGACACTTGTTGCTGCATATAACAAGACGTTTAAAGGTGAAAATTGCGATACTCCTATTATGGCCTATGCTAATTTTGAGGTGGTAGAAAAAATCGTATCTATTGAGGTGACAACTCAACCGACTCGTACTACTTACTATTATTATACATCATCGGCTACAGCGAGCTTGAATAATCGTACTTTGGCTTTTGACCCTACCGGAATGGTTGTCAAAGCGACTGATTCTTCTGGAAAAACGAGAGTACTTGATAATTCAAGACTTACCTTCTCAACAGTTCCGGCTAAGGTTGGCCTACAAATCGTAACAATTACTGCTGAGGCAGGAATTACAGCTACGGTAAATGTGATTGTAAAAGAATCACAGGTCTTGGAGGTGACGAATAATAAGACAACCGTAGGTACAATGGATAATTCTACGCCTTTTTGGGGAGATTTTTCTGATGAGTTTAATGTACCTGTAGGTGAAACTAGATTTATTAAGTTTACCAATTTTACTAGTAGAGTGGAAAACTATCACAACTTTGTAGTGGTATTACGTAAATCAAACTTAATAGAATATGCGGTAGTTCGTGCTGATAACTATGGATGGGGAGATGGATATGCAGCTTGTCTTACTAGTGGAGGTCAAGCAGATTGGGTTGCTTGGCGGGATGAAATGAATGGTGCTAAAGTAACTGTTTATGTGACTAATTGTGGCAATGGTACAGCGGATGTACAGGCAGTGATGGTAGGAAATGCTGGCACAACTTCTACACAGTATTATTTAGGTATTAATACTATAGACCCTAATGATTTGAACTTTGCGCTGACAGTTGAAAACGCTCATCTCATATTTGGTGAATAATAATTATTTTTCTCAATCATACATGCCGTTATTCTTGTGAACGACGGCATGTTTTAAATAAAACTTACAAATGAAAAAACTATCATTTCTTTTCATATCCCTGCTGACAGCGTTTGCTTTTACGGGTTGTACTGATGGGTTGGATAACATCGAATACAATCCAAGCAACGGGGTGATTTTGTCAGCTCCTGTGTCGGCTGCGGCAACAAGTTCTTCACTGACCGTTACTTCTACGATGAATGGTAATGTGGGTGTCGTACTTAAAAAAGGTTTCTGCTATAGTGCAAACGTACAGAATCCTACTATCAAAGATTATGTAGTAGATGCAGATGAAAACTTCAGTGCTACTATCACAGGTCTGATGGGAGGAACTACCTATTATATTCGTGCATACGTTTACGGTGACAGTCGTTATGTCTATTCGGAGACATTTACGGTTACTACGGGAGTAGCTTCTCTCGAAGAATATGTAGCACCGGCTTATGTAGATAACTATGTGGATATTGCAGCTTGGTCTAGCCGAGGAAAGTGGAATCTGGCTAACGTACATGACCCTACAGTGGTACTGGCTGAGGATGGATATTATTACATGTATCAGACAGACGCTTCATACGGTAATGCTCATCAGGCAGGTGGACACTTTCACGGACGTCGTTCGAAAGACTTGGTGAACTGGGAATATTTAGGAGGTACCATGAAAGAACTTCCTGAATGGGTTATTCCGAAGTTGAATGAAATTCGTACTGAAATGGGATTGGAAGCTACTACGGCTAACTCAGCTGATTTCGGTTACTGGGCACCTTGTGTACGTAAAGTAAAAGATGGATTGTACCGTATGTATTATTCTATCGTTTGTCCTGGAACAATAAGTGGTGACGGTACCTGGAGTGAACGTGCTTTCATTGGTTTGATGGAGAATGATAATCCGGCTAACAATGACGGATGGGTAGATAAAGGCTATGTAATTACCAATGCTTCGGATAAGGGAAAATAGTTATTATAAATGGAATGCCATCGATCCGAGTTACTTTATTGACAAGGACAGCAAACATTGGTTGATTTACGGTTCCTGGCATAGTGGTATCGCTTTGGTGGAACTGGATGCAGAAAGTGGTAAGGTAAAGGCTGAACTGCCTAAGCCTTGGGGTACTACAGGGGAAGAAATTGCTGCGTATGGGAAACTGATAGCTACCCGCAACATGCGTAGTCGTTGGCAAGCTTCGGAAGGTCCGGAAATAATTTATCATGATGGATATTATTATTTGTTCCTGGCATACGATGAGCTGTCTGTGGCTTACAATACCCGTGTGGCACGTGCCGAACATATTGAAGGCCCGTATTTTAGTATGGATGGTACGAATGTGACTACAAATGGAGGTGATATTCTTCCAGTGGTAACACATCCTTACAAATTTAATGGTAGCGATGGCTGGGTAGGTATTTCTCATTGCTGTGTATTTGATGATGGAAATGGCAACTGGTATTTTGCCTCACAAGGACGTTTCCCGAAAAATGCGGGAGGCAATGCATCAAGTAACGACCTCATGATGGGGCATGTACGTAAAATCCGTTGGACAGAAGATGGCTGGCCGCTTGTAATGCCTGAACGTTATGGTGCTGTGCCGCAGGATAAAATAGAAGAAAGTGAGCTGATTGGTAACTGGGAACATATTGACCTTTCTTATTCTTTCGGAAATCAGAAAACTTCTACTCAAATGACGTTGACAGACGATCATAAAGTGTCTGCAGGACCTTGGGCAGGAGCTACATGGTCTTATGATGCAGAAAATCAGGTTTTAACAGCTAACGGTGTAAAGCTGTATTTGCAGCGTGAAACTGATTGGGAGGCATCTCCGAGAACTCACACTATCGTCTATGCAGGTTATGGCGGTAATAATAAGACTTATTGGGGAAAAAAGAGCAAATAACTCCGTTTGTATCCTCATGCAACTATAATGTGGAGAATATAACAAAAAATGAGTAATTCTGCTTGCAGTATTACTCATTTTTTGTTTTGATTTTCTATGTAATGTTTTATTGCATTTTTGTTTATGTAAGCCATGAAACACATCATCTTTTCATTTTGTTTGTTGGCTGCAGCAAGCGCAGCTTACGCTTCTTCTCCTAAGAAGTCGTCGGTCATCCCGGCCAGCAAAGTCATGACCCATGACCCAGTGCTGGCTAAGCAGGGTGATACCTATTACCTCTTTGCTACCGGACAGGGAATTTCCGTCATGTCTTCAAAAGACCTGAAGAACTGGAAGTTTGAAAAACCGGTATTCGAGGAAGCACCGCAATGGGCGGTAGAAACCGTGAAAGGTTATAACGGACACACGTGGGCACCGGATATTATTTTCCATAACGGACTTTATCATTTGTTTTATTCATGTTCGGCATTTGGAAAGAATACTTCCGCTATCGGTCATGCTACGAATCCTACACTCGACCCTTCCAGTCCTGATTTCAAGTGGACAGACCATGGAAAAGTAATTCAATCGGTACCTAACCGGGATATGTGGAACGCCATTGATCCCAATATCATTATTGATGAAAACGGTACACCCTGGATGAATTTCGGCTCATTCTGGGATGGCATCAAGATGGTAAAACTGACCCCTGATATGAATGGAGTGGCCCAGCCGGAAGAGTGGTATTCACTTTCTCGCCGTCAACGAACCTTTAATCTGGATGAAGAGAATGCAGGTGATGGAGCAGTCGAAGCGCCGTTTATCATGAAGCACGGTGATTATTATTACTTGTTTGTGTCATTTGACTATTGCTGTAAGGGCTTGAAAAGTGATTATAAAGTCATGGTTGGACGTTCGAAGACTGTCACAGGACCTTATTTAGACAAAGACGGAAAAGCTATGAACAAGGGAGGTGGTTCATTAGTGATTCAGGGCAACAAGGACTATGCCGGAGTAGGCCATAATGCAGCCTATCATCTGGACGGGAAGGACTATTTTATCTCTCATGCCTACTCTGTGGCAGAAGAAGGAGC
>OGIE01002767.1_pt1 | contig 20607 bp, 18 predicted proteins | sample 1571581 | NCBI WGS metagenome assembly OGIE01 (sample SAMEA2582021, study PRJEB24529) | metagenome | biome: Human gut stool | place: China | collected 2011
TTTCTATTAAGTTGAAGTAACGTCATCTAGATTTATTACAAGTAGATTATAACATCTATGAACTCAATATTTGTCCCAAGTTTGTCTCACAAATGTCTCATTTCTTATACTTATTTTATCTTTCAATGGACGTTTAGTCCAAAAAAATATGAGGTTCATTTGAACCTCATAGGAAATATTATAATTCGTTAATTACACGATATGCTTCTGCTGTTGCATCTAGAATTCTTCTAGGTGATGAAGCATCTCCTACAACTTTTACATCATATTTTTTAGATAATTCTTCTGCAAGTTCATTTCTTGCTTTATAGCCTGCTGCAATAACAACATAATCACATGGAACAGTTGTATTTGATAAAACAACTTCGTGATTTTTAATTTCTTTTACTGTTTCACTTGTTTTTACATCTACTTGATACTCAGCAAGTTTTGCAAACATATGTCCAATAAATGTAGCTCCAATACCATCAGCAATATTATCTTTCATTTCTACTAATGTAACATGAGCTCCCTGATTTCCTAAATACTTACAAGTTTCAGTTCCTACTAAGCCGCCACCAATAACGACAACATTTCCTTTTAATTCTTTTTGATTTTCTAGTACATCTTCTGCTTGTAAAACAAATTCTTGTTCAATTCCTTGAATTGGTGGAACAATTTGTTTTGAACCAGTTGCTAGAATAATTGTATCAGCATCAAATTCATCATCAGCTTTTACTTCTTTATTGATAACTTCAATATTATATTTTTTCATTTGAGATACTAAATAACGATCGAACATCATAAATGTATCTTTTTCAGGTGGTGTAGATAGTGCTTTAAATTTTCCGCCTAATTCACCTTTTTCATAAACAGTAACTTTCATACCTCTTTGAGCAGCTGTAATTGCTGCTTCCATTCCGGCAGGACCAGCACCAATAATTACTACTTTTTTATCAGATTTTCCTTTTAACTTACAAGTTAACTCTTCACCAGCTACAGGATTGACCATACAATGAGCAGGCATTCCTCCAAGTACACGATCAATACATCCTTGGTTACATGCAATACAATAACGAATATTATCATAATCATGTGCTTTAATTTTATCTATTAATAATGGATCAGCAATTAAACCTCTACCAATAGCAACAATATCTGCTTCATCATTTTCAACAACATTTTCAATTAAATGTGCATCATTTAATCTTGCTGCAACAATAACAGGAATATCAATTTCTGCTTTTAATTCTTTAGCAAAAAGTATAATAAATCCTTGAGGAATAAACATTGGTTGAATTGCATATTCAACAGCATCATAGCATCCTGCTGATAAAGAAATAGAAGCTACACCCATTTCTTTAGCTAAATGACAAACTTTTTTTACTTCATCAAAATGCATACCATCTTCTACATATTCATCAACACTTACACGAATTTGTACAGGCACTTCTCCATTAACTTCATCAATAACAGTTTTTAAAACATCCATTGGATATTTGATTCTATTTTCAAAACTTCCACCATATTCATCTGTTCGATGATTTGTATGAGTTGACATAAATGAATGTAATAAATATCCATGAGCAAAATGAACTTCTACAATATCATATCCTGCTTCAATAGACCATCTCGCAGCTTGTCTAAATTGTTCTTTAATACGATCCATTTGTTCATGAGTAATTTCTTTTGGATGATTTTGTAAAATCCCACAAGGAATTGCTGAAGGTGCTAATGGATCTAATCCAGTAATGGCTTCACTTGCTTGTCTACCTGCATGATATAATTGTGCAGCTACTAAAGAACCTTTATTATGAATAGCATCTACTAATCTTTTATGACCAGCTACTTGTTTTTCATCAAATAATGATAATTGAGTTGGTAATCCTCTTCCTTCTGGTGATACCCCAATAGAACCTGGCATAATCATCGCAATATTATGTTGTGCTCTTTCTTCAAAGAAAGCGATGATACGGTCTGTTACTTCACCTGTTCCTACTTCGGCCATCCCGTTTTCCATAGGGGCCATGATAACTCTGTTTTTGAGTTCTACATTTCCAATTTTAATTGGTTCAAATAATTTCATTCCTTTTTCCTCCTTATATTCGTCAACGAATATAAAATCAAAAAAATATAAATTCGCTAACGAATTTATATTCATGATAACACTTTCACATAATACATACAATACTATTTTAATAAGTTTTGTGAATATTCATTAATAAACGTATTAAAATCAGGATTCTTTCCTTGATGAATCTCATCCACTAATTCCTTCATTAAAGATAAAACACGAACAACATCCTCTTCCTCTTTATCCTTAAACAATCCCATATATTCAATACATTCCTTCGTATTCGTACTTTCATCAATCTTTTTATAACCTTCTTCAGTTAAATAAATACGAATCAAACGACTTCCTTCATCTTTTCTTTTTTCAACAAGCCCTTTTTTCTCTAAACGACTAATCAAAGCAGAAGTTGTACTCTTATTCCATATAGCAATATTTCCTAATTCTTCTAAAGTCAAACCATCTTGAACATGTAATAACCATAAAGCATGTTGCTGAGCATAAGAAATCCCACATAACTTAGCTTCCTTATCCCAATCTTTCTCTAACTGCATATACATAGCACGAGCAAGATTTAAAAATATATTAAAATAATAATCATTCTTTTGTCTATTTAGCATCTTAATCACCTTTTTGTTTATCTTAACATATAACCTATATCTAGATAAACAAAAAAGATGAATCATTAAAAATATTTAATACATAACTTTTCTAATAATTCACCTAAATAATATAAAGAAACATATCCTGTATTCAAAGAATTGTCTATTCCATATTTATAATAAATATCAACTTTTTCTTTTATAGCTCCACATTCATCTTGACTTATATAAATAATCTTTGCACCTTGTTGATAAGCATGTTCAAGTGCTTCTTGATAATGAAAGAATCCTTTACTTACATTTACAATTACTACAACAGAATGTTTATTAAAAAAATAATTTCTAATTTTTTTAGTCTCATTTATTTTAAACAAATAGGCACATTTCCCTTGTGTTAATAAATGAAGTTGTAATAAAAGAAATTCATCTAAATCATGCTCATCTCCAATAAAAGTTATATCTTCACTTTCTTTAAAAGATTTTACCATTTGTACTAACAAATCCAAATTTAAGTTTTCTTTTGTAGCTTTTAAATTATTCATACACTGTTGATACAATAAATCACTTATCTCTTGATCATCTTTAGATAAAATATCTTTAGAAAGCATTAATTTCAAATTATATCCTAATAAAGTAGTTTGCATTGATAATAAATTTCTAAATTGTTGATAACTTTCAAAATTATATTTTCTAATAAATCTAGAAAGACTTGCTTTAGAAATATTTGCTTCTTCTGCTAACTGATTGCTTGATGGAAATGTTTCTTTACCAATATGTTGAAAAACACATTGTATAATATTGTAATCATTGCTATTCATTGCTTCTGTATTACATCTTTGTACAAATTCTAGAAATTTATTTAATATATCTTTATTCATCATTAACACCTCAATTAATTCTACAACAAAATAAAGAAATAGAACAATCACATGTTCTATTTCTAACATATTTTATTTTAAATATATTCTCTTTCTTAAAACAAAATATCCACTCATAAACATTAATGCTGTATATTCTACCAAAGAGGTATTATCTCCTGTTTTTACTGAAGTACTTGTCTTATTTGTCTTATTTTGAGCAACCACTTTATTAATAACTTCAAATTCACCATTAGCTTCTCCATTTAAAGCTACACATCTCACATTATGTTTTCCAACACCTAAATTAGATGTAAATTCTTTAGATAATTTAAACATAACATATCCATTTTCATCTACTTCATAACCCATAGAAACCATTTGTTCATCTATGAATAAATCTTTATATTTTGTTGTTGGAATATTTGTTTTAATAATAAACTCTTCTCCTTTAGTTACTTTAGTATCTATTGTCAAATGATATGTCACTGTTTCAGGATTCCATAAAATATCTTTTGCAAAAGTTGTAAATGCTCCTCTCCATGTATTCCAATCATGCGCTCCATTTTGTTTTTCAAAAGTATATTTAATACCACATTTATCCAATTGAGGCATATAGAAATCAACTAAAGAAGCCTTAAATATAGAATTAATCAAACCAAAATCAACTGTTCCTGCAGATAAATAAATTTTCTTTGTTTTCAACTTAGCAATCAATTCATCTGTAAAAGTACTTTCTTCAACTTGAGCAGCAGCAGAAACAATTCCAAATGCACCAAAACTATCTGGTTCTAATTCCATCACCGTGCTTGAAGCTACACCACCAGCAGACAAACCTAAATAAGCACGATCATCTGCTTTTCTAGAAACTTTAAAATTATTTTCAATAAAAGGAATAACATTATTAACAACATCATCTGCCAAAATCTTATTAGATGATGTATTAAACCCAGTACCACTAAAATGAGAATTATTTAAAGAAACAACAACACAATTAGCTAACTTACCTTCTGCAACTAGATTTTCAACAATATTTCCTGCTGAACCTAATTGTGTCCATTCAGTTTCATTACCACCATTACCATGTGCTAAATAAATAGTCTTATAATCTTGACCATTTTCATAACCAGCTGGTAAATAAACACCTACTTCATTACTTGTACCATCATATGCAGTATAAGTTTCATAAACTTGTTTACCTGTTCTTTGACTAGGGTAAATATATTCTTGACCTTTTAAAGCGTCGCTTTTATCTCCTACATAGAAATAAGACCAAGTTGCATCATGTCCATTGATGCTATTACTCTTCGATGGATTAGCTGGATCTTGAACAACTTCTGCCGTTCCATCACTATATGTAACATAGTAACCATAAAAATATTCTGTTGATGGTAATGGTAATGTTACAGAATAAATTTGGTTATCTTCTTTCATATCATATAAAATATAACCTCCATTATATTTAACATCTGTTCGATCTTTGTTACCACAACCACCAGTTGGATACATTCCATCTTGATATTCATAAGCAGTATACCAATTAATACCACTATTACTTCCTTTGTTTTCTTCATATAAATGATCATCTGATTCCTTTATAAATTGAAAACCACCTTCTAATTGAACATTATCTACTTCTTTAGAAAGATTAGAAGCATCAAAAACAAATGTAGCCTGATACTTTGCATCACTTAATCCAGTTGTATTCTTATCAACACTAACACCTTCATTAGAAGCAAAGACTACTCCTGTAAAAGAAGTTAACATTGATAGAAGTAATGCAAAACAAACGCCTAACTTCACAAACAATTTCTTCATTTTCTTCTTCCTCCTTGTTACTATCATAACAAATATGCACTTAAAATGTATACGTTTACAAACGTAACTAAGTTTCATAAAATGAAACTTAAAAAAGATTAGAAGAAATTTATAATTATTGAAATTATTTTTTAGTATATTAATAGAATTCTAAAATTATTATAGTAATACTTTCTAAGTAAATAGTCTAATAGAATTTATATTTCATTAGAAGACAAATTTTGAATAGAGTATTCTCTAGACAAAATAGATGGTAATTTTTCTTTTAAACTTTGATCTTCAAAATCAGCAATATTAAATGTCCCTATGTTTGTTTTTATAATAGTATCTTCTATGTTTGATATTTCTAATATATTCTTATTTTTTAATATCTCTTTCAATAATGGAGAATAAAAGTAATTTGATGCTTTATATCTAATTAACAAATAAAATATTTCTTTTAACTTATCTTCCTCAGATAGTTTTTTAAATTGTACATTATACTTTTTTATTAATTTATTATCAATTCGTGTAAAAACTATTATCACAGACTTTTCTTTCAATGGAAATATGCATACCAAAATATCTTCGAGTCTTTTTTTGTTTTCTATAGTAACTATTTGAAGTTCAGAAAAGTCAATATTTTTAGAAACCGGAATAGAAACCTGTGCCGCAACTGGAACAGTATAATCAAGAATAGAATAATATAATATTTTATAATTTCTATAATTTTTTTCAAAACTACTTTTTGCAAAATTAAGATTATTTTGAAAATCTTTTAAATCTACCTCAACAGTTGACTTTTCTATTTTTCCAATACTATTAAAAAAAGAAGATATAATTTGTTCATCAGTCAAACTTTTAAAATCTATATTTGCCTTAAAATTTCTTAATTTTGTATTAAAAAGTTCATTTAAATAAATTTTCAAAGACAATGAATCAACCAAATCCATAGGATCTGAATTTAGTAATCCCTGTTCACTTTCATAAATTTGAAATTTCTTTTGATCACAAGTTGAACAAATTGAATAAAAAACGCCTGCCTTGTTTATACCTATAAACTCTTCATCATCATACGGTGTCATATAACATGTATAATTTGCTTTCAAAACACCATAGTTTTTTTTATAATATCCTTTTATATTTTCAAGACAAAAATAAGGTACCGTATGTGATTTATGAAAAGCATTTGATTTACCTTTTATTTCTTTACCACAAATTTCACAACATGTTTGATTTTGTTGATTAGTAAATTTTTGATTTAATCTAGATTTAGTAATATTAATATCTTTTTTATATACATTTTTTAAATTTCTCATATAATTCTCCCACCAAAAAATCTTTTTTAGTAATGTACAACATCAATACTATGAATTAAATATAATGAAAGACCACCTTTCTTGTATCTGCCATTTAATTAAATTTTTTTGAAACTCATATTCTCATTAAAAAATATTGAATTTTATAATTCATACAAATTTTCATCATATGAGAAAATAGTCTTTTTACTTTAAATATTTTTATTATACCGTCTCTTTAAGATAAAATTAATCATTTTAATGTTATATTCAATATTTCAATTTTTCCTTAACTAATTAAAAAAATGTTATATAACTAAATTTGAATATATATTTTTAAATATATTTTGTAAATCCTTTTTTTGTGATTGTGTAAGTTCATCAAAATAAACAACACATAAGTTTTTTGTCGCTCTAGTTACTGCAACATATAATAGATTTCTTGCTTTTTCAATTTTATCTTCATTAGTATTAGTGTTTATTTTGCTAATATTATCAAATAAATTAGAAAAATATTTTTTATTTTTACCAAATCTTTCATTCATAAAAATTACTACATTATCAAATTCTTTTCCTTTTGTACTGTGGTATGTGCAGTATTTAACAGCTGTATCATCATTCTTGTCATTTATAAAATTATACCAATTAACAAAAATATCCATATCGATTTCAAAGAAAGAATTAATTTGATTTATTTTATCCTGTTCTATTTCTTCATCATTTCCATAAAGGTTATTACAAACGTAATTTATTAAACCATCAAATGATTTAATATCTTCTATAATTATATGATCAATTATTTTCCTTATATCAGGATCAGTATTTCTTAAATCAAAAAAGTCAACTAAATACTCTTTAAAATTTCTATCTTTTAAATTTTTTATTTTATAAATCATATTTTTAATTGTATTAAACGGAAGATTATATTTTACCAATATTTCACTTAATAAAGTATTATTACTTGATAGCTTTAATTTGAAATCCATTATTCTATATAATAAACTTTGAACTCTTCCTAATTTTTTTAAATCATTACTCATTATTTCTTCATTTAGTTTTAAATGTCTTGAATCTTTATAATAGTCTGAATTCTTAAAAAAATCGTAAAATTCTTTAAATCCACTATTTTCTGCTACAATTTCGTTTTTTAATTCAAAGCAATGCAATTTATTATCATTATTTATGTTCCATCTATCAGACAAATATTGAATAATTCTTTCTCTATCTTCAGTAATATTATAAAAAATAATTTCACTCTTAGGAAAATCTTCATATATCGATTCTTGTTTAAGATAATCATTTCTAATCATATTACCAATATTAATAATTTCAGGAGAACAACGTCTATTATAAATCTTTGTAATTCTTTCTAATTTTGAAGAATAGCCAATAATTTTATCCCCAATACCATTATCATAAATATTTTGTTTTGTATCTCCATAATATCCTAAAACAAAAGGATGCAATATTTCTTTAGAATAATCCAATATTTTATCAAAAAAACCAACAACATTTTCTGATGTATCTTGATATTCATCAATTAAAATAAATGGACTTTTATCGCAAATTATTTGTTTTAATACATTACTTCTATCAAGAATGGCATTAGCATATTTTAATAAACTATCATGACTAATAAACATTCTCTCCAATCGATCATAGTTGAATCTTGCATCATATTTTACTTGCGTATATCCTTCTTTCTTTTCTTTAATACATGAAATTGTGTTTTCGTATTTATATATGTTTATTAAACATCGTGCAATATCATTAAACTTTTTTTTGACACTTATTAATCTTTCATTTGTTATACCTATTTTTTTTATTTCACATATAAATTCATCTCTTTGTAAATTTTTAATTTGATAATATTCTTTTATATTACTTATTAATAATTCTTTTAAATTATTTTTTTCATCTTGATTTAATTCATTATATACATCAATCTTTGATAGTTTACTTTTAGATTCTTCTACTTCTTTTTGCAAACATTCTTTATGATAATCTACAAGTAGTTTTTTATATGGTCTTATCGTTTCCCAAATATATTCATGTATCGTAGATACATTAACTAATTGTGTTTTCCCTAATCTTTGCTTTATTTCATCTACTGCAACATTTGTATAAGTAATGCAAATTACTTTTTGATTATTATATTTTAATTCTTTTTCTTTTTTTATAATAATATACTTTAATGTTTCAATAAGAGCATATGTTTTTCCTGCACCAGCTCCAGAATCAAAAATCCAACTCTTTTCTTCATTTATACAATTTTTTATTTGTTCAAAAGATTTCAATTCTTTATTACGATTCTCTTTAGAAATTTTTAGTTCATTATAGTTCATTTTATTTATCACCTAATTTTTCTTTTATAAATTCTAATCCATCTTTTATATATTCAGGAAATTCTATACCATGTTCTTCATTTACTATAACCTCATAAAGAATATCATTTGCAAATTTACTTTTATCTGATGATAATCTCATTTGTAATTCATAAGATTTTTTCTTCATGTCTCCATCAACTATTTCTTTTAAACTTTTGTTGACATCTTTTATAATTTTTTTCAAAGCATCATTATCCTTATTTGTAAGTATTAGAGCTTCTTCAAAACTAGTTGCATAATAACCATTAATTTTATTTTTTTGACATACAACCATTAAATTATTCTTAGTGTAGTACTCACCATTAATAATATCTTTTGCGGTTTTATTTTTATAATAATAATTAACGCATTTATTTGTACTCTTTCTCAAGCCAAGTTCTTTTTGTTTCATTTGTAGATATTTTCTTCTTTTCCCTTTTTGTTTTTCATTTTTTTCAAATTTTTCTCTTTTAAAATCAATATCTGTAATAATTAAAGTTGGAATATTTAAAACTCTTATTAAACTATCATATACTTGCGCATGAGCACCATTTACTAAAAATATACTTATATAATATTTGTTAAAAATATTATTTTCCATTAACTCATTTTTTAATAGTACATATTCTGTAATACCTTCAACAAATATAGCCGCATCTGAAAAAAACATTTCTGATATACCAAATTTAATATGTTTTTTTAAAAATTCAAAACTATTTTTATCGATATATCTTTTTATTTTTTGATCATCAAAAACAATACATTTTGCGTTATCGTTTTCAGTAGTAACATAATTAATATTGCTAAATGAATCTCCTTCATGTATTTTGCTGTTTAAAATATGTGCAGAATGTGTTGTTATAATAATTTGACTATTTACATTTTTATCTCCGCTACTTAACAAGGATGATACCATACTATTTATGTGTCGAATAAATAATTCTTGCATTTGAGGATGCATATATGTTTCAGGTTCTTCTATAGCTATTAAATTAATTTGACTATTAAATTTATTACTTGGATATTTATCAATATATGTAATAATATCAGCAACAATCATCATTAGATTTGTATAACCTAGTCCAAACTGATTTTCAGGAATAAACTTATCTTTTTCTACATATTCATATTTAACAATATCTCTTATTAAATTTTGAAAACTCATATCAACCCTTAATAATACTTGGCATTTTTTAGATGAAAGCATTGATTTTAATGATTCATTAATAGATTCTGTATAATTATCTTTTAAATATTTTGTCAAAGCTTTATTAATCTCTTCTATTTTTTCATCAATATTGTACATCTCTTTATCTTCTTTGGTTAAATTATTATATCTATAATCTACAATCTTTGAAAAAGACTTTGATAAACAATCCTCACTTGTTACATTATTTGCTGAAATGGCTTCTATATTTATTAAGTTTTTTACAACGTTATTTCCAAGTTCATCTCCATTTGAATTGTAGTAACTATATTTGAATTCAGTTTTTCTATTAATAATTTCTAAAAACTTTAAAAACAATTGTTCTTCATCGTAGTTCCTTTCAAAAAGCTCATTTACTTTTTGAAAAAACAGTCCCTCATCTTTTGCTTCCCATTTTACTAAAATTTTTAATTCATCATCATCTAAATTCCCAATTGTTAAAATAGGAATTATATTTGTTAATAAATCATTATTATCATTTGATATTTCAATTGTAAATTCAAATTCAATCAATGGTGAATTCATCTTTTTATTAATCCCTTTTTTATCAATATTTTCCTTATATTCTTTTAAGTATTCACTTAAATAATTAAAGTTAAAATCTTCTGCTTTAAGCGCTATTCCATTTATTACTCTCTTTAATGCTTCAATAACAGTTGTTTTACCTCCATTATTTTGTCCTATTATTAATGTTGTTACTGGAGCAATGTTAACTTTATCTCCATAATTTGGTGCTAATACAAAACTTATTTCATTATTATTATTTTTAAATTTTCTAAAATTTATTAACTTGAATTTTTTTAAGTTCATATTTCGTTCCTCTCTTTGTATCCGCTTACATTTCTGTATAAAATAAATAGATAACATAATTATAATCCTCATGTTACCTATTTAAAAGTGTCGTTCACGAACAACACTTTTTCGTACGTGAACGACACTTTTCTACAATTATTTACATTTCAACATTATTCTATTACTTATTAATATTCCTATTAAAAAACCTAAACTATTATGAATAATATCATCAAGTTCAAATAAACCTCTACATAAAATCAATTGTAATAATTCTATTGAAAAAGAAATATAAATGCCAATCAATAAACCTTTTTTCCATGTAATGCTTTTACCATATGCTAATGGTAAACATAAACCAAGTGGTAAAAGCATTACAATGTTCAATAGATTCTCCAATAACAAATCATACCTAGAAGCACTTCCTAATCTACCTATAGGATGAATAATCTCTTTCCATGACCAAAATACCTCTAACTGATATTTTCTAGTACTAGGTAGTCTAGAAAAGACAGTTGATCCATATACATGTAAAATATATAAAAAAAATAAGATACTAAAAAACATTTGTTTTTTAGTAATCTTATTTTTTTTATAATATCTTTCTAAAATGATTAAACTGGTGATCATAACAATGAATACAGTAATTAATTCTATTTTACTCCATTTTGGATAATGACTAATAATGGTTTGAAATACATCCATTTCTTATTATTTCCTTCCTAACAACTTTGATAGTTAATTCATACCTATTATTCTACAACATCCAAATAAAGTAAACATAAAATTATATTCAAATAAAAAAGCAACCCTATTCAATAAGGTTGCAGTTACTTATTAATATTCCTATTAGAAATCCTAAACTATTATGAATAATATCATCTACATCAAACATTCCTCTACATAATGTCAATTGCATAAATTCAATTGAAAAAGAAATACAAAAACCAATGAATAAACCTATTTTCCAATTTATCTTTTTACCACATACAAGTGGTAAAAAGATACCAATTGGTAAAAGCATAATAACATTTAATATATTTTCTAATAATAATTCGTATTTTAGAAAAGATGTTGTCATTGAAGAAATAATTTCTTTCCATGACCAGAATAATTCTAATTTATATATTCTTTTACCTGGTAATCTTGAAAATACAGTTGATCCATATACATGTAAAACATAAACAACAAGTAAGATACTAAAAAACATTTGTTTTTTAGTAATCTTATCTTTTTTATAATATCTCTGTAATATGATTAAACTAATGATCATAACAATAAATACAGTAATTAATTCTATTTTACTCCAATGAGGATAATGAGAAATAACCGTTTGATATATCCAATTTAAATTACCTTCCTATCACTACTTATTATTGACAATATCTTGAATATGTTTACTTACTTGATAATGTAAGTCTTCTCTGTCTAATGCAAAATCGATTGTTGCTTTGATAAATCCAAATTTATCTCCTACATCATATCTCTTTCCTTTAAAATCATACGCATAGACTGCTTGTCTATCTAATAATCTTTTGATTGCATCAGTCAGTTGGATTTCTCCTCCTGCTCCCTTTCCTTGTGTTTCTAACAATTCAAAGATTTCAGGTGTCAATACATATCTTCCTAAGACCGCTAGTTGACTTGCTGCTTTCTCTGGTGCTGGTTTTTCTACCATATCTGTTAGTTTTACTAGTCTTCCTTTGGCTGGATGTGATTTTGATGGTTCTACGATTCCATATTTGCTGACATCTTTTTTATCGACTGTTTGTACTCCAATTACTGATGCTGATGTCTTTTCATATTGTTCTATTAATTGTTTTAATGCTGGTTTCCCTTCTTTATTGACAACCACATCATCTCCTAGTAGTACAGCAAATGGTTCATCTCCAATGAAGTGTAACCTATCTATATTTGATTACAGACCTGACAAAAATGCAACCAACCCTCAAGAATTTCTTAAAGGGTTTGAGAGTACTATCATCACTAATGGCTATTATGGATATAACCATATAGATGGTGTGACCAATGCCTACTGTTGGGCGCATGCCAGAAGAAAGTTCTATAATGCATTGCCTGTAGATATGAAGAATGCATCAGATACACTCGCAAATACAGCTGTTGAAAAAATAGCCAGACTGTTTGCGATAGAAAAACAAATCGAAACATTATCACCTGATAAAAAGGTGAAAGTACGTCAAGAAAAATCAAAGCCATTAGTTGATGACTTCTTTTCATGGTACAAGGATAACCAAAACAAGGTGTTAACAGCTTCTAAGACAGGAAAAACTATACAATATGCCTTGAATTACGAGGCAGGACTGCGTTCATTTTTAGAAGATGGTCTTGTACCTATAACAAATTCATTAGATGAACGTACAATCAGACCATTTACAGTTGGCCGAAAGAACTGGCTGTTTTCAACTTCTACTAAAGGAGCTGAAGCAAGTGCTGCAGTCTTCAGCTTGATTGAAACAGCTAAATCCAATAAACTTAATCCATACGATTATATTGAATTCATCCTGGATTATTTACCTCAACAAGATCTGGTTGAAGATCCAAAGAAATTGGATTGGTTCTTACCATGGAGTGAAGAAATAAAAGAAGAATTTGAAATAAAAGCCGACTAAATTGATTATTATATCAATTCAATCGACTTTTTAAAATACACTATTTTATTTGGCGCTTACATTAAAAATAATATTACAAAAACGTTTGGACATAAAAAAAGAAATACTCAACTCTTTTATATGGATAAATTCCAAATGTATAGGCAATTCTAGAGTAAACTATAAAAAGTAAAATAGAAAAATAAAAGGAGGAAAATCAGAAATTGCTTTATCTAATTTTCCTCCTTAAAAAGTATCAGATATTTTAAAGTGATTTTTTACTAAAGTATTTGATTATTTAGATTGCTTTTTTCATAAATTTTTATAGTATTTAAGTTGTTTAAAAAATAATATTTTTAATCTATCTAATCTAAATTTCATCAAACGAAATAATAACCATAATATCGCCATTTTTTCTAAATTTATATTTTTCATCTAAGAAATTTAATATCACGTTATCGGGATATTCATATTTATTCTTCAATCTTTCAAATTCATCAAGCACAATTTTTTCCTCACTATATGGCATTGCTGTACAAATTACTCTACCATTTTCTAATTTCCATAATGCTCCGTGATCAAATAATTTATCGTAAAATTCACTTAATTGATTTGATGATTCATCATTTTCAATATATGAGTGTTTTCCAAATCCACGCGCTCGTGCTTTTGAGCCATCTTGTAATAATCTTAAAAAATAACTAGCACTAATATTTGTAGGTTGAGACCAATGAACACCAATAATCCTGAAATCATTAACAAACTTTAAAAATTTTTCTTTATCAATCACATAACCTATATCATCCAAACGATTAACATTTATTCTATCAAATTTCATAATAATATCCTCCTTTTAAAAATGTTAATATTAAAAATCTATACTAATTTTTTTGTAACTTAAATTTTATTGTTCTAGTACTTCCTCCCGTTCTTCCTATCAATTCATTTACTTCAACTACTTTTACTAAATTAGTAATTTGTTTTCCCATATTTTCCTTATTATGATAAAAAATAGTTGTACTTACATTATCATTCAATATTAAGTCTCTTAATATATCTCTATCTGTAACATCTAATGAGTGTCCAAAAATATATAAATTGTGTTTTTTACAATTTTTGCATATCATATCCTCATCATACAAAAATCCGTTTTCGTTATTTTTCTCACATATAATGAATACTCACTTTTTATTTCATCAACCCAATTTTTATACTTACATCCTGTCTCTTTATATATTCTTTGATAAAACTTTTTAAATTCCACAAATTCAACATTTAGATTTTGCTTTTCAACCGGAAGAAATTCATCAATTCCCAAAACCATATTATTTTTTCAATTTCCAAATCTTTATTTGCTTTATCATGTATAAAGACAATATCCATATTAGATTTATCTATATATACTCTTTCTATTGTATTCGTATAATTAAAACTTTATATTTTACATATTTCCTCCTTGGCAATTATTTTTTGTATATCTGGTAATTTTTTTCACAATTTATTTTATTAACATACTGATACAAATAAATTTCTAATGCTTTAATTAATCTATTCAAGTCATCATATAATTTATCTTTTATATCTTTAAATTCATAATTTAACACATAGTCTATCCCCACGATTTTCCAAAAAGTTCATTTCCATTAGAACCTAAATTTAAAATAACACTTTCATCTAATATTTTTTGTGTCTCATCTGTATACGAGTTCTTTTTATCAATAGCTATTATTACTTGTTTTTCACTTTTAATATACAATTCTAATATTTTTTCAAATGCTTTATCCGATATTTATTTTAAAACAAATGAGTCATGCACTATAATAGGTAAATTAGTCAAATTCAGAACAGAAATATCAAATATAACCAATCCCTTATAAGCTATACCTGTACCTGTATTTTCAGGTGTTGCAAAACTATAATTATTTTTTGAAAAACTTAAAATTTGTGCATTATTTTCTTCCTTATAAATTATATTATTCAATCTATTCATTTCTATATTAATTTTACTTGAAAGAATTGATAGTTGTTGATCTTTTATATTTGATACTCTTTTTTTATCAATAGATTCATTATTTTTTAATTCTATAAATTTGTTATATGCATCATTTTTCATTTCCAATTCATCTTTTTTACTTTTAAATTCATTGTGTCTTTTCAATATTTTTTTTGACAAATTTGGATTTTTTATTAACTTTAAATAATCTTCTTTTGTTGTATGATAATCTTTTGTGCTATGACAGTCCTTACATAAAGCTATTTTATTATCAAAAGATTCTGAATTATCTCCTAAACGTTCTAGGCCTTTTAATTCCAAATATTGTTCTACAGTAGGGCTATTGGGATAGATATGTGCTATTTCAAATAATTTTACACTTCTTTTTTTTGACTTTTTCTTTGTAAATCTTTACAACATAGAGGACAATGAAAATTTACCTCTCTAAGATAAAGTCTAATATCTGCATCTGTAACTGAAGCTCTTTCTTTTAAATATGCAGCTAAATCAGGATCATCTTTACTTATATTTATTTTATTATTTCTTGTTCCTATATATTTGTCACCCATTTTTCAAATCTCCTCTCTTTTATATTCAAAAATAAGTTAATAATAAAAATTTACTTCTTTTATTATTTGTTATAAAATATAAATATTAATATTATTATATAACTCATACCCTCTATTTCCCATTTTCGTTCACAAACAGCTACTTTTCGTGCGTGAATGTCATGTTTTATGTGCGTTTTTTTGCATAAAAAAGTGTTACCTAGATAACTAAGTAACACTTCTAAATATTAATTTATTTATTAATCTATAGCATTAGCAGCATGATAAGCTGTTCTAATAGCACTTGCTATATCAGCAGTTCTTTCACCAAAACAATCTCCTACACATACATGAGGAATTGTAATAGATGAATCATCAAAGATATTTTTCTTTGATCCTAAAGCATTGATAATTGTATCTGCTTTGATTTGATCATTTTCTGTATAAACAATATTATTTTCAATATGATCTACTTTTGTATTTACTAATTGCTTAACATTATGATCTGCAAAGTCTTTCATCATTAATGGTAAAACAGTTGTAGATTCACCAGCAGCAATTTTATCCATCATTTCAACAATTGTCACTTGATGACCTTTGTTTGCTAGATATTCAGCAGTTTCAGCACCTACTAAACCTCCACCAATAACCACACAATCACCAGTAACTTCTTGTCCGTTTAAAACATCCCAGCTAGAAACAATGTTGCTGTTATCATGAGGAATTGGCATTTCCATATTATGTGCCCCTACAGCAATAATAGCATAATCATAACTATTGATATCTTTTGCTTCTTCATTTAAATGAGTATCAACATTTAATGTAGGTAATACTTTTTGATAATATTCAACACTTCTTAAGATTTCATTTTTTCTTGGGGGAACAGAGGCAATATTGATTTGTCCTCCTAAATGATCTGCTTTTTCAAATAAAGTCACTGTATGTCCTTTAACAGCAGCAACTCTTGCTGCTTCTAAACCAGCAATACCTCCACCAATAACAACTACTTTTTGAGGATTATTTGTTGGTTTAATTGAAACAGTAGCTTCATTTCCATTTTCAGCATTTAAAACACATGAAATGTATTGTCTATTTTGAATTGCATCAACGCATCCTTTATTACAGTTTAAACATTCTCTAATGCATTCTCCTTTTTTTGCTTTTAAAGCAATATCAGGATCAGTTAATAAAGAACGTCCATAACCAATCACATCTGCATCTCCATCATTTAAGATTTTTTCACCAGCTTCTACACTTACCACTCTACCTACTGTTGCTACTGGAATAGAAACAACTTCTTTAACTTTTCTAGCAACAGGTAATGTCCAATTATAAGGAACATCTCCCATTGGTGGAATCGTATCACCCATATTTCCTGTATGGTTGGCTTGAGCTACTTGAATCATGTCAACGCCTGCTTCTTCTAGTTTTTTCGCAAAAGCAATTCCTTCAGCTTCTTTTAAACCACCTTTACCTCTTAAACTTCCATCTTTATTTAAAGTAATAATTGGAAGTTTATATTCAATTGTCAAATCAGGTGCAGCTTCTTTAATTGCTTTAACAACTTCTAAAGCATAACGAATTCTATTTTCAAAAGAACCACCATATACATCACTTCGATGATTTAATACTTCAGAACATAAAGAACCTAACAAACGATCGCCATGAACTTCAATCGCATCAATACCAGCAAGCATTGCTTTATGCGCACAACTCGCAATACTTTCTTTAATTTGATTTAATTGTTCAACAGTTGCTTCTGAAACAAAATGTTGCATATCATGATGTAATTTAGCATAAGCATCTTTTGTAAGCTTTTGTGCTAATTCTGTTTGTTTTAAAGCTTCTTCTTCATTTCCTTCTGCCTTTGCTTGAGCTGCCTTTTGACGTGCTATTCCTGCTTCCATAATCATTTTACCAACACCAGGAACATCATATTCAGGATGGAAAAGTTGTAAAGCTACTTTACAATCATATTGATGTAATGTATCAGCTAATTTTTTAAAGGCAGGTATTTGTTCATCACTATAAAGTTTAGGTGTAGGTGATGCTGTACGCACTGGTGCAACATCTCCAATAACAACATAAGAAACTCCACCTTTAGCTAATCTTTCATAAAAACTTAAACTTCTTTGTCCAATAGATCCATCTCTTTCTTCATACCCTGTTGTAAGAGGTGGAAACATAATTCTGTTTTTGAGGGTCATTTTCCCTACTTGGATTGGTTCTAATAGTTTCATATTATATCTCCTTTGTTATTTGATATGCATTTGTTATAGCATCTTTTAATGTTCCAATTTTTTGACAATCACCAATTAAATGAGCATTTTCAATTGGTGAAGAAATTGGATTATAACCTACTGCAAATACTAAAGTATCCACATCATCTAATACATATTCTTGATTATTCTTTGTATATTTAATTGTTGTTTCATCAACATATGTAATCTTAGAATTTAATTCAATCTTCACACCTTTTTCCATCATACGTCTTGTAAGCAATGATTTCGTTGCTCCAGATTCCCCTGTCATTAATCCTTTAGTCATTTCAATTAATGTAATATCTCTATTTGTAGGGAATAAATCATTAATCAATGGTGCTAAATAATCTGCTGTTTCACAACCAACAGAACCACCACCAATAATTACGATCTTTCTACCTGGAAATTTTTTACCAGATAAAATATCATCAGCCGTCATTGTTTGTTTAAAGACTTTATAAGGTTCGATTTCTTTAGGTGTTGCGCCTACAGTTGTAATCACTTCATAATCTTTAAATTCATTTTCAATCATTTCTTTAGTCACTGTTGTATTTAAACGAACATCAACACCCGTTAATTGACTCTTCATATATTTAACTACTTTAGTAATTTCTTGTTTACCAATAGGCACACAAGCAATATTTAATTGACCACCTAAACGATCACTTTGTTCACATAAAACAACTTCATGTCCACGTTTTTTAGCGACATAAGCAGCTTCCATTCCTGCTGGTCCACCACCAACAACAAGTACTTTTTTCTTAACAGGAGCTTCATCAATTTCTTCTTTTTCAACAGCTGGATTGACTGTACAACTAATTGGTTTACCAAACATAATTCCTGTTAAACATCTTCCACAACCAATACATGGTCTAATTTCATCTGTTTTTCCTGCTTTTGCTTTGTTCGCAAATTCACTATCACATAAATTAGGACGACCAATCATACACGCATCACAAACACCATTAGCGATTAACTCATCTGCTACCCAAGGTTCGTTGATACGCGAAACTGTTGCCACTGGAATAGATACATGTTTTTTAATTTCTTCACTTGCATGTTTATGTGGTGCCGGAGCTGTTCCACTTGCTGGCATTGAACTTCCTTTTTTAATGGTATTTCCTCCAGAAACATGAATAAAGTCAACGGTTGCTTTTTCTAATTGTTTAGAGACATAGATCATATCATTAAGTGTTAAACCACCATCACTGTATTCATCTCCTGAAATACGCACATCAATGATAAAATCTCTACCACATTGTTTTCTTACTTCTTCAATAACTTCTAAAGTTAAACGTAATCTTCCATGAATATCTCCACCATATTCATCTGTTCTTTTATTATATAAAGGCGTTAAAAATCCTCCTAATAAACCATGTGCATGGGCTGCTTGGATTTCAACTCCATCTCCCCCTGCTTTTTTAAAACGTAAAGCAGCTTCACCAAATTGTTTAACAATTACTTTTAATTCTTCTTTTGTTACTTCTCGAGGGGCACTTTTAGCATAATATGGTCCTACATTTGAAGGAGCAATCAATTGTGGTGTCCCAGGAATTGGAAAAGCCATATAAGCTGGATGAAAGAGTTGTGATAAGATTTTAGTATCATATTGATGTACTGCATCTACAAGTTTTTTCCATCCAGGAATATAAGAATCATCATAGATTGACATATCTCCTGGTAAATATGTATATGTAGGTTCTACAGTTGTAACTTCAGTTACAATAAGTCCTACTCCACCTTTTGCTCTAGCTGCATAGTGCTTTACTAATGCATCTGTTACATAACCTTTATCTGCAAGATTAGTTGATAAAGGTGGCATAAAAATACGATTTTTTACTGTTGTATTTCCAATTTTAATAGGTGTAAATAAATGTTCATAAGTATTCATAATAAGTCTCCTTTTTCCTCATGTTTATTTTATCACAAGCATTTCCCAAAATCGTTATCATTTCTAGCTATTTACATCTATTTTTTGTCATCAAAAATAAAAGCAAGGACAAAATATCGTCCTTGCCAGCAAATACCATTAAGCTTCAAAATATTTTTTTATTTCTAAAACTTCATCTTCAGAAACTTTTAACAATTCAACTGCTTTTGAAAACGAAATACTTAAGCTATTCATCAAATTTGTTATTAATTCAATATTTTTCTTTCTTCTTTCCAATTTTTGTCCTTGTTCAAGCCCCATAGAATGTCCTTTTTCTATATTTTCTCTGGCTATCAT
>OGIE01002773.1_pt1 | contig 20561 bp, 15 predicted proteins | sample 1571581 | NCBI WGS metagenome assembly OGIE01 (sample SAMEA2582021, study PRJEB24529) | metagenome | biome: Human gut stool | place: China | collected 2011
AGGGTGACGTCCACCCGCGTGATATCGCCCACCAGACCGAGATCGTTCTCCCCTTTGAGCTTGACCGCCTTTATCATGCCGCCGTCCAGTCCGCACAGGCCGATCGCACGGCCGCCATGCTGTTCGAGCTGCTGCACCAGCGATTTATTCACTTTACCGGCGAGCACCATTTCCACGACATCCATTGTCTCGCGGTCGGTATACCGCAGGCCGCCCACGAATTTGGATTCCTTGCCGATCTTTTTGAGCATCGCATTGATCTCCGGGCCGCCGCCGTGCACCAGAACCACCCGTATACCCACCGTGGAAAGCAGCACGATGTCCTGCATAACCGCGCTTTTCAGCTCGTTACTGATCATCGCGTTGCCGCCGTATTTAATGACTACCGTTTTGCCGGAAAACTGCTTGATATAGGGCAGTGCTTCTACCAGCACCTGTGCCCGCTGCGCTGTGGTGAAATCCATTGTCCTGGTCCATCCTTCCTGCAAAGAAAATCGTGCCCATATGCTCAGGTGCGGTAATCGCCGTTGATTTTGACGTAATCGTAAGTGAGGTCGCAGCCCCATGCCGTTGCGGCGGCATCGCCGTCATGCAGCCGGATATCCAGTGTGATTTCCGGCTCGGTGAGTACCTTTTTGGCTTCCTCCTCACTGAAGGGGATGCCGGCGCCGCCGCGGCAGACCTCCCCCCGGCCGGCGGCGGAAACAAACGCCATATCCACCTGTTTGACATCCACCGCGGCACCCGAATAGCCGATGGCACACAGTGCGCGGCCCCAGTTGGCGTCCGCGCCGAACATGGCGGCCTTGAACAGGGTGGAGTGGATGACGCTCTTGGACACGGCGCGGGCCGTCGCCAGGTCGGGCGCACCGGTCACGGTGCATTCCAGCAGCTTCGTTGCGCCCTCGCCGTCACCGGCCAGCTCGCGGCTCAGATGCTCGGCGACCTCGGTCAGCGCGGCGACAAACGTATCGTAATCGGGCGTGCCCTCGGCAATTTCCGCGCCGGACAGGCCGCTGGCCAGCAGCAGCACGGTGTCGTTCGTGGAGGTATCGCCGTCAACCGAGATCTGGTTGAAGGTGGCGGGCACGACGGTGGACAGCGCCTTTTGCAGCGCGGCGGGCTCGACCTTGGCGTCGGTGGTCATAAAGAGCAGCATCGTGGCCATGTTCGGGTGGATCATGCCGCTGCCCTTGGCGATAGCGCCGATGCGCACGGCCTTGCCGCCGACGGCAAATTCCAGCGCAATTTCCTTCGGGTGGGTGTCGGTGGTCATGATCGCGGTAGCCGCGTCGTGGCTGCCGGCCCCGTCGGCGGCCAGCTTGGCGGCGGCCTCCGGGATGCCCCTGGCGAACGGCTCGATGCTCATGGCCTGGCCGATGACGCCGGTGGAGGACGGCAGCACGTCGTCCGCGCGGATGCCCAGTTCCTTGGCGACGATGTCGCAGGTGTCCTTAGCCAGCTGCACGCCGTTGGGCGCGCAGGTGTTGGCGTTGCCGCTGTTCACAACGATGGCCTGTGCATAGCCGTCCTTCAGGTGCTCGCGGTCCACCGTGATGGGTGCGCCGTAGACCTTGTTGGTGGTATAGCAGCCCGCGCCCGCGCAGCGGACGTCCGCCTTGATCAGCGCCAGGTCGAGCTTGGAATGGTTATGGCGGATGCCGCAATGCACGCCCGCCGCGGAAAAGCCCTTCGGCGCACAGATGCCGCCGGGAATTGATTTGAAATCAGACATTGTATGTACCCCTCTTGCTATTTTATATCGAACTTCAAAAGCCTTCCCCTTCGGGGGAAGGTGGCCGCAGGCCGGATGAGGGCAAAGTCCGCCATTGCCGCCCGTAAACGGGTTGTTCCGGCAAGGCCGCCCCTCATCAGTCAACGCGCAAGCCCTTTGGTCTCCTCCAGCCCCAGCATCAGATTCATGCACTGCACTGCCGCGCCCGAGCTGCCCTTGCCGAGGTTGTCAAACAGGCTGATAAGCTGCATCCGGGTGCCGTCCGGGTTGGCCAGGCAGTAAATTTCCAGCGTGTCCTTACCCGCCAGCTTGTTGGCGGCCAAAAAGCCGCCGTCCGTGCCCTCACACAGGGGATGCACCTTCACCATCGGCTGACCGGCGTAATATTCCGCCAGCGCGGACGCGACCTGCGGCGCGGAAACATCCAGCGCCGTTACATCCAGCGGGATCATCGTCTCCATGCCCGCGTAGTAGTCGGCCACAACGGGGACGAAATTCGGTGCGGTGTCCAGCCCCGTGACGGCGGCCATCTCGGGCAGGTGCTTGTGGTGCAGCGCCAGGCCGTAGGGGCGCGGGGCGTTCAGCGCCTTGTTGGTGCGCTCGGCCTCGTACTCAGCGATCATCTTTTTGCCGCCGCCGCTGTAGCCGGTCAGGCTCGTCACGTTCAGGTGCGCGGCCTTAGGGATGATCCCCAGCTCCACCAGCGGCGCGACGGGCGCGATAAAGCCGGTGGCGTGGCAGCCCGGCACAGCGACGCGGGTCGCGGTTTTCAGCGCCTCGCGGGTGCCGTGCAGCTCGGGCAGGCCGTAGACCCAGCCGGGCGCGGTGCGGTGCGCCGTGCTCGTGTCGAGAATGCGCACATCGTCCCGCAGCAGCGGCACGACCTCACGCGCGGCGTCGTCCGGCAGGCAGAGGAACGAGAGGTCACTCTCATTGATGACCGCCGCCCGGGCGCGGACATCCTTGCGGTCTGCCTCGGAGATTTTCAGAATTTCAAATTCGTCCCGTTCCGCCAGCCGGTCCGCAATGCGCAGACCGGTGGTCCCGGAGGAACCGTCCACGAAGATTTTGTACTTTCCCATTGTTACACCCCTTACTTCCAAAGGCTTCCGCCGCGGGGCTGCCGCCAGTTCTAAAGGCTTCCCCTTCGGGGGAAGCTGCCGCCCGCAGGCGGCTGATGAGGGCAAAGTTCGCGTAGCCTCCCTTTTAACGGGCAGCCTCCGCAGGCTCTCCCCTCATCCGTCCGCGGGCGGGGCCGCGGACACCTTCTCCCCCAGGGGGAGAAGGCTCCTTTCAGCTCTAAAGGCTTTCCCCGAGGGGCTGCCGCCAGTTCTAAAGGCTTCCCCCTCGGGGGAAGCTGCCGCCCGCAGGCGGCTGATGAGGGCGGAGTTCGCGTAGCCTCCCTTTTAACGGGCAGCCTCCGCAGGCTCTCCCCCTCATCCGTCCGCGGGCGGGGCCGCGGACACCTTCTCCCCCAAGGGGAGAAGGCTCCGCCTTTTTTACTTACTTGCCCACGCAGAACGTCTCAAAAACTTCCTCTATCGTTGCGTCGCTGGCGTTTTCTCCTGTCAAATCAAACAGCGCCTGCAAGGCGTCCGTCAAACACACCGCGGCGGCATCCAGCCCAAAGCCGTTCTGCCGCGCCGCAATCGCTTCCGCCAGCGCATCTCTCGCGCGGGTCGCGGCGGCGAATTGGCGAGCACTGCATAGCTGCGCAGCCTCCGGATCCAGCTGCGCTGTGCCTAACAAATCCGCAACCGCATCCGTCAGGGCCTGCAAGCCGACGGCATCCCGCGCACACATCGGGACGATCTTCTTAAAATACGGCTCCAATGTTCCACGTGGAACATCCGTCTCCCCCGCCAGGTCCTGCTTATTCAAAACCGCGATGGCCGGGCGGCCCTGGCATCTGCGGGCCAGCTCCAAATCATCATCAGACAACGGCTGTGCGGCGTCGAACACGGCCAGCACCAGCCCGGCCTCGTCGAGCTTGCGCCAGCTGCGGCGGATGCCCTCGGCCTCGATGGCGTCGCCGTCCGCGCCCACCTCCCGCACACCGGCGGTGTCAAACAGGTTCAGCCGCACGCTGCCCAGCTGCACGGCCTGCTCCACAATATCGCGGGTCGTACCGGCCACGGGCGTGACAATGGCACGGTCAAACCCGGCCAGCAGGTTCAACAGCGTGCTTTTGCCCACGTTGGGCCGCCCCAGCAGCACACAGTCCACGCCATGGCGCAGCACCGCGCCCGCGCTGTAGCCGGAGATCAGCGTGTCCAGCGCAGCCTTTTGCTCGGTCAGCGTCCCGACAAACGCCGCGTCGGACAGCTCGGGCACGTCCTCCTCGGGGTAATCGACCCAGGCGGTCAAGTGGGCGTTCAGCGTTTGCAGCGCGGTCTGTATCTTACCGATGCGCTTTGCCAGCCGCCCGTCCAGCGCGGATTTTGCCAGCGCAGCCCCCTGCCGCCCGTTCGCCGCAATGACCTCCATCACGGCCTCGGCCTGCGTCAGCGACATCCGCCCGTTTTCCAGTGCGCGGCGGGTGAACTCCCCCGGTCCGGCAGGCGCACAGCCCGCGGTGATGAGCGCTTCTAACAAACCGTCCGCCATGGCCGTACCGCCGTGGACGGACAGCTCAATAACGTCCTCGCCGGTGTAGGAGTGCGGTGCGCGGAAAAACAGCGCCACGCACTCGTCCATCTCGGCCCCGTGCAGCAGGTAGTGGCCCAGCATGGCGGTGTAGCCCTTCGCGTCGGCCACGCTTTTTCCCTGCCGCACCGGCGCAAAGATTTTGCCGACGATGCCGTAGGCGTCCGGCCCGGACACGCGGACGGTGGCAATGCCGCCCTCGCCCGGTGGCGTCGCCAGTGCGCAGATGGTTGTGTGCAGATGTTCCATGTGGAGCGCTCCTTTTTTGTGATGGGAATACTTTAGAATACCATGAATACGCGGTGTTTTTCCAGCCTTTTTTATAAAAAAGGCTTCGGCGAAAAAATTTCAAATGCTTGTAGGGAGGGGTCTTGACCCCTCCGTGCCCGTGAAAGGCATGGCAAACTTCCCGGAGCGGTCAAGACCGCTCCCTACAAATCCACCAAAAAGGAGAGGCCGACCCGCGGCCTCTCCCCTGTATTGGTTTATTCTTCGGTCTCGTTCTCGGGGGCTGCGTCCTCCGCGGCCTCCTGCGCCAGCTCTTCGGCTTCGATGGCCGCCAGCTCCTCGGGGGTCGGGTCGGTCTCGCCGGTATCCTCGATTTTTGCGGTCTCGGCATCGTTGTCGCGGTCCACGCGGGCGACCACGGCCACCTTGTCGTCCTCGACCAGGCGCATGACGCGGACACCGCTGCCGTAGCGGCTCTGGACGTTGATGTCCGCCGCATGGATTCTGATCAGAATGCCGTTCTGGCTGATGAGGATCAGATCGTCGGTGTCATCCACGATCTTGATGCCCGCCACGTTGCCGTTAGAGTAGTTGCGGATGCCCAAGCCGCCGCGCTTCGTGATGCGGTAGTCGTCAATGCGGCTGCGGCGGCCCTTGCCCTCCTCGCTGATGGTCAGCACGTTTGCACCCGGGCGGCAGACGCCTGCACCGACGACATAGTCGCCCTCGCGCAGCTTGATGACGCGGACGCCGTGGCCGGTACGGCCCATCGAGCGGGCACCGTCCTCGGTAAAGCGGATGGCTGCGCCGTCATGGGTGGCAACAATGATCTCGTCGTCACCCTTGGTCAGGTGGCTCCACACCAGACTGTCGCCCTCGTTCAGCGCGATGGCGATCAGGCCCATCTTGCGGATGTTGCGGAACTGGGACAGCGGCGTGCGCTTGATGAGGCCCTGCTTCGTCACCATCGTGGCGTAGGTGTTGTCCTCGTCCACGCCGGCCTTCTGCTGCAGCATCAGCGTGACCTTCTCGCCCTCCTGCAGCTGCAGCAGATTCACAATATGGCTGCCCTTGGCCGTGCGGCTGCCCTCGGGCACCTGATAGCCCTTCAGGCGGTAGACGCGGCCCTGGTTCGTCATAAACAGCATATAATCATGCGTAGAACCGACAAAAAGTTCCTCGGTGAAGTCGTCGTCCTTCTGGGTCATGCCCTGCACGCCGCGTCCGCCGCGGTTCTGTGCCTGGTAGGTGTCCAGCGTCGTGCGCTTGATATAGCCCTCGTGGGTCAGCGTAAAGACGCAGGTCTCCTCGGGGATCAGGTCCTCAATATCGACCTCGCCGGAGACGGTCTCGATGGAGGTGCGGCGCTCGTCGCCGTACTTGTCGGCCAGCGCGGTCAGGTCGGTCTTGACGATGCGCTTGACGTGCTCGTCGTTGGCCAGAATGTCCTCATAATCGGCGATGGCCTCGCGCAGCTCGCCCAACTCCTGCTCGATTTTGAGGATCTCCAGGCCGGCCAGACGGCCCAATTGCAGCTTGACAATGGCGTCCGCCTGCAGCTCGTCAAAGCCGAAGTTGTCCATGACGGCCTGCCGCGCCTCGGCAAAGCCGCCCTTGCAGGCGCGGATCGTCGCGATGATCTCATCGACGATGTCAACGGCCTTGTGCAGGCCCTCGAGGATGTGCTCGCGCTCCTTTGCCTTCTTCAACTCAAACGCGGTGCGGCGGCGGATGACCTGCATCTGGAACTCAATATAGCGCTCCATCATGGTTTTCAGGCTCATGATCTTGGGCACGCCGTCGTCCAGTGCCAACATGATGACGCCGACGGTGTCCTGCAGCTGGGTGAAGCGGTAGAGCTGGTTCAGCACGACCTGGGGGTTCGCGTCCTTCTTGATCTCAATGACGATCTTCATGCCGGTGCGGCTCGAGGACTCGTCGTTCAGGTCGCTGATGCCCTCGATGCGCTTATCCTTGACAAGGTCAGCGATGGACTCGATCAGGCGGGTCTTGTTGACCATGTAGGGGATTTCCGAAATCAGGATCTCGTAGCGCCCGTTCTTTTTCTCGATGATCTCGGCACGGCCCCGCAGCGTGATTTTGCCGCGGCCCGTGGCGTAAGCAGCGCGGATGCCGCTGCGGCCCATGATGATGCCTCCCGTCGGGAAGTCGGGGCCCTTGACGTACTCCATCAGCCCGGCCAGGTCGATTTCGGGGTCGTCCATCAGGGCGACCATGCCGTTGACGATCTCGCGCAGGTTGTGGGGCGGGATGTTCGTCGCCATGCCGACGGCAATACCCTGGCTGCCGTTGACGAGCAGGTTCGGGAAACGGCTGGGCAGGACGTGGGGCTCCTTCTTGGTCTCTTCAAAGTTGGGGTCCCAGTCGATGGTGTCTTTTTCAATGTCGGTCAGCATCTCGCAGGCCATCTTGGACATGCGGGCCTCGGTGTAACGGTAAGCAGCCGGGGGGTCGCCGTCCACGGAGCCGAAGTTGCCCTGGCCGTCCACAAGCGGGTAACGCAGGCTGAAATCCTGCGCCAGACGCACCATGGCATCATAGACCGAGGCGTCGCCGTGCGGGTGGTACGAGCCCAGCACCGCACCGACGGTATCGGCAGATTTGCGGTAGGGGTGCTGCGGGTCGTTGCCGCGCTCGTGCATCGTGTACAGGATGCGGCGGTGGACGGGCTTCAGGCCGTCGCGCACATCGGGCAGAGCGCGCGCCACGATAACAGACATCGAGTAGTCAAGGAACGCCGTCTCGATTTCCTGCTTCACATCGCGCACAATGACCTTCGTACCGGACCCCGGCACCATGATGATGTTTTCTTCCATTGTATCACCTTAACTATCTATTACGTTACAAAAACTTTACGCTTTTCCGTCCAACACCCATTGCAACGGGTTGTTGTCGATATATTTCCATGTTTCTTCAAAATCGGGTTGGTTGCGGATGATGTGGTCGTGGTAATATTTTTGCCATATTGCACGCTTACATTTGCGGCTCACACCGGCTTTATATTGCCCTATAATGGTTGACACTGTAGGGAGGGGTCTTGACCCCTCCGCTACAACCTCCCGGCAGCCCAGCGCCAATAAGATATGCAGATGATCCGGCATTATGGCATAATTCAAAATTTCCACATTAGGAAAATGATTTGGTATTTCCAGCAAATCATATTCAGCAATTGACCCATACGGCATCAGCGTAACTTCCGCGCGCACGGAGGGGTCAAGACCCCTCCCTACAATCTCAGATAAGATTCTTTCACGATTTTGCGTACACAGCGTTATGAAATAAACCTTTTGAGAGGCATAATCATAGTTGCGCAGCCGCATCCATTTTCGTTTCGGAAACACATTGTCCATAGACTACCAATGTTCCACATGGAACATCACACATCCAAATTCGCGTACTTTGCGTTCTTCTCAATAAACTGCCGTCTCGGCTCGACCTGCTCGCCCATCAGGATGCTGAACGCCTCGTCCGCACGCTCGGCATCCTCTATTTTGATCTGCACGATGACGCGGTTGTCGGGGTTCATCGTGGTCTCCCACAGCTGGTCGGGGTTCATCTCGCCCAGACCTTTGTAGCGGTTGACCTTCGCGCCGGGCATTTCGGCGCTCAACAGCTTCATTTCGTCGTCGTTGTAGGCGTACTTGACGGTCTGGCCCTTCTGCAGCTTGAACAGCGGCGGCTGGGCGACATAGACATAGCCGTGGTCGATCAGCGGGCGCATATAGCGGAAGAAGAAGGTCAGCATCAGCGTGCAGATATGCGAGCCGTCCACATCGGCATCGGCCATGATGAAGATCTTATGGTAGCGGACTTTGCTAATATCAAACTCGTCGCCGATGCCGGTGCCCAGCGCGGTCACGACGGGCATCAGCTTGTCGTTGCCGTAGATGCGGTCCGCGCGGGCCTTTTCGACGTTCAGCATCTTGCCCCACAGAGGCAGGATGGCCTGAATGTTGGAGTCACGGCCCATCTTGGCCGAGCCGCCTGCAGAATCGCCCTCCACGATGAACAGTTCGGTCTTGGAGGGGTCTTTTTCGTGGCAGTCGGCCAGCTTGCCGGGCATACGGTTGGATTCCAGCGCGCTCTTGCGGCGCACCAGCTCGCGGGCCTTCTTGGCGGCGGCACGGGCGCGGGCAGCCTGGGTCGCTTTTTCCAGAATTGCCTTCGCGACGGCGGGGTTTTCCTCAAAGAACTCGGTCAGCGCCTTGTAAACCACATTGTTGACCAGACCCTTGATGAAGGTGTTGCCCAGCTTCGCCTTCGTCTGGCCTTCAAACTGCGCCTCCTGCAATTTCACGCTGACGACGGCAATGATGCCCTCGCGGGCGTCGGGGCCGGACAGGTTCTCGTCCTTGTCCTTCAAAATGCCCTTGGCACGTCCATATTCGTTCAGCACGCGGGTCAGGGCCAGCTTAAAGCCCTCCTCGTGGGTGCCGCCCTCGGGGGTGTGGACGTTGTTGGCAAAGCTCAAAAGCAGCTCGTTGTAGCTGTTGTCGTAGTATTGCAGTGCGACCTCGGCCACAGCGCCCTGGCCCTCGCCCTTCATATACATGACCTGCGGGTGCAGCGGCGTTAAGTCGCGGCGCTCACACAGGTAGCTGACGAAGGAGCGGATGCCGCCCTCGTAGCACATCGTCTCGGTGCGCATCTCGCCGGACTGCTCGTCCTGGGGGCGGTCCGCGTCGGGGCGCTCGTCGGTCAGGGTGATCTTGACACCGGCGTTCAGGAACGCTTCCTCGCGCAGGCGCTTGAGCAGCGTTTCATAGCGATAGAGCGTCGTTTCCTGGAACATCTCCGGGTCGGGCTTAAAGGTGACTGTCGTTCCGGTAGAAGCCGCCGCGCCGATTTTTTTCAGGTCGCCGTCCGGCTTGCCGCGCTTGAAGCTCTGCTCATACTCGGCCCCGTCGCGGCGCACGCGAACGGTCAGCCACTCGGACAGGGCGTTGACGACGGACGCGCCGACGCCGTGCAGACCGCCGGCCACTTTATAGCCGGAGTCCTCGCCGCCGAACTTGCCGCCGGCGTGCAGCACGGTGTAGACGACGGTCACAGCCGGGATGCCCAGCTTAGGCTGGATGTCCACGGGGATGCCGCGTCCGTTGTCCGAGACCTCAATGATGTTGCCGGGCTTGATGGTCACTTCAATATGGGTGCAGTATCCGGCCAGTGCCTCGTCGATGGCGTTATCGACGATCTCATAGACCAGATGATGCAGGCCGGAAGGCCCGGTGGAGCCGATATACATGCCGGGGCGCTTGCGCACAGCCTCCAGACCCTCCAGGACCTGGATCTGCGCACCGCCGTAGGCATGGTCGGTAGCCGTCTCGCGGTTGGTTTCGGTGATGATTTCTTCTGCCATGAAATGATAGCCTCCTGTTGTGGGTGGGTATCTCTATACATCCCGTTTTCGGATGTTCTGTAGGGAGGGGTCTTGACCCCTCCGTGTTTACGCGGCTGCCTGTCTGCGGAGGGGTCAAGACCCCTCCCTACAAAGCAAGATAAACAGCAGCTGTAACTCTTAAAATTCCAGCTTCTCCGCTCTTTTTTTCAGCGCGGCGGGCGATAACTGACTGATATAAATGGTCTCGTCGGGGAAATCGGTGACAAGAAAGCTCTTGGGCAGCGTGCCCGGGGCGCAGAGGTCCACGACGGCGCCCTCGCTCTCGACGTGGCGGAAGTATTCCTCCGTCCGCCGTGACGCCCCGGCTGTGTCCAGATCAAACACCCCGATCACATCCCGGGTGTTCAGGACAAAGTCCTGGCCTGCGTGAAAGTACAAATCCTGCCCCTCCCTGTAGGGGCCGGGCATGCCCGGCCCTCCACTCTGCGTCATTGCCCGTCAGCGGGCAGCCGCCGTACTGCTGCGGGCCGGAGTTGCCCGGCCTCTACGCTTCTTCGACCACTCCGCCCTTCACCATCACAATTTTTCCATTGGTACGCGCAAAAGCGGCGGTGTCGCAGGTGGTCACAATCGTCTGGTGCTCGCCCATGCGGGTCAAAAGGTAGGTCTGGCGCTCGTCGTCCAGCTCGCTCAAAACGTCGTCCAGCAGCAAAACCGGGTACTCACCGAACAAATCACCGACCACTGTCGCCTCGGCCAGCTTCATTGCCAGCACGCAGCTGCGCTGCTGGCCCTGACTGCCAAACACCCTGGCGGGCTGGCCGTCCAGCAAAATTTCCAGATCCTCGCGGTGCGGCCCGGCCAGGCAGAACCCGGCGCGCAGCTCGGCACTGCGCATGGCCCGCATCTTTTCGGTCAGCGCCGCGGCGGTGGGGGCCGCGGTGCACATTTGGTAGTTCAGCGCCAGCACCTCGGCACCGTGGGAGATGTCCCTATAATTCTGCGCGGCGATGGGAGCCGCCGCCGCCAGAAACTTGCAGCGGTGCTCCATGATGAGCGCGCCGTACTCGGCCAGCTGCTCGTCGTAGGTGTCCAGCAGCATATTGCCGTTTGGCGTAATATCGTAGCTTTTCAGCAGGGCGTTCTTCTGGGCCGTCAGCCGCATGTACCGCCGCAGCGCCACAAGGTAGGGCCGGTAGACCTGGCACAGTGCGGAATCCATAAACCGCCGCCGTCCGTCCGGGCCGCCCTTGACCAGCCCCAGCAGGTCCGGCTCAAAGACGACGGCCTGAAAGTTTCCCGCCAGCGCTGCTGCGCGCCCAACGTCTGCGCCGTTTAATTTGCCGGTGCGGCCCGGGCGCTGGCTCTGCCTGCTGCCCACGGTCAGGCGGATGGATTTTTCCACGTCCTGTGTCTCAAACGCGCCCTCGATGACCGAAAAGTCACAGCCGCGCCTGATAAGCTCCGCGTCCTTTGACCCGCGGAAGCTCTTGCCGCCGGTCAGCAGCCAGACAGCCTCCAGCAGGTTCGTCTTGCCCTGGCCGTTCGGGCCGCACAGCACGGTCAGGTGCGGGTCGGGGTGCAGCTCTGCGTGGGCAATATTGCGGTGATCCGTTATTTCTAAGTGCGTTAAGCGCATTACGCGCCCTCCGCGATCTGCACGGTCTGGCCGTCCAGCTCCACGGTATCCCCTGCGCGGCACTTTTTGCCGCGCATCGTGCAGACCTCGCCGTTGACCTTAACGGCCCCGCCCTGGATCAGCTCCTTCGCCTCGCCGCCCGTCTCGCACAGACCGGCGAACTTGAGCAGAGCATCCAGCTTGATAAACTCGGTGGTGATACGAATCTTTTCCATACAATTCCTTCTATTGCAGCGGCAGGGGCCGGACATGTCCGGCCCGCGGCCTTGCGGCAACTGCCCATCAACGGGCAAGCCTTTTTATGTTGCGGGCCGGTCACACCCGGCCCCTGCGAAGCAGCGTTGTTTTTACCCCTCGTTCTTGAACCGTACCGGCAGCACCAGATAGATAAAGTCCTTGCCGTCCTCGGGCAGGAGCTTGACGGGGCTTAAGGGTCCGTTGATTTCCAGCACCATCTTCTCACACTTCGAGAAGCGCAGTGCATCCAGCAGATACCGGTTGTTGAAGCCGATCTCTACCGCGTCGCCCTCCATCGAGACCGGCGCGAACTCGTCCACAACCTTGCCCAGCGGCGTCTGGCAGCGGACCGTCACGCGATCCTCGGCAAAGGAGATGCGCAGCGGGTTCTTCAAACGCTCGGTAATAATGAGCGATGCGCGCTCGATCGTGTCTATGAAGCTCTTGCATTCCACGGTAACACGTGTTTTTCTGTCCTTTGGGATGACGCTTTCATAGTTGAGGAAGTCGCCCTCGATCAGGCGGCTCATGATCGTATAGCCGTTGGAGGTAAACACGACATAGCGGCGGTTCGCGTCGATCTTCACGTCGTCGTCCGCGCCGCCCATAATTTTCAGCAGCTCCTGCAGTGTCTTGGCGGGGATGATGATGCGGATGTCGCGGGTACACTCGACGTCGCGTTGGATAATGGCCAGCCGGTAGCCGTCCAGGGCCACAATCGTCAGGCTGCCCGGCTCAATGACGAACAGCTCGCCGGTGTGGGCGGGCTTTTTGTCGTCCTGGCTGACAGCATAGATGGTTTTCTCGATCATCTCGCGCAGCATGCCGCACTTGACGGTCATCGTATTGTCGGCGCCGGTCACGGGCAGGCTCGGATAATCGCTGGCGTTCAGTGCGGGGATCTCAAATTCTGCCACACCGCCGCTGATTTTTGCCTGGCCCTCGTCGTTCAGCTCAATGCAGACATCGCCCGCAGGCATACGGTTGACCATGGCGCTCAGCAGTTTTGCGTCAAGTACAGTTTCACCGGGCACAAGCACATTGCATTCAATCGTGGTCGTGATGCCCATTTCCATATCGTAGCCGGTCAGCGTCAGGTTAAAGCCCTCGGCCTTCATGTAGATGCCTTCCAGCACGGGGATGGCGGCGCGGTTCGTGATCGCGCGGGAAACGCCGTCGATGGCGCTGGCCAGCAGTGTTTTTTCGCATTCAAATTTCATGTTTCTATCTCTTTCTCCGGCTTTTTTGGAAAAAAGCCTCGGCAAAAAACGTTCAGCGGTCTCTAGGAAGGGTGCTCCTTCTGTTTTCCACAGCCGGAGCGGTGTTTTGTAGGTGTGAGGAAGTGTATTTTGCGGTTCCGTTCACAGAAACTATTAAACTATGGTAGTAGTCGTAGTAGGGGGTGTTAGTTTCGTGGAAAACTCCGCGGGACCCGATTGCGCCGCGGAAAATCGCGGGTGGATTGTTTTGAACAGTCTGTGGACTTTTCTGTGGAAAACCCGGAAAATCCCTTTTTTCAACAAGCCCCGTGGAATACGCGCTGTTGATAACTGAAAACTTTGTTGAAAAACGCGGCGTTCTTTCTTTGCAAAGAAAGAACCAAAGAAATTCCAAATGCTTGGGTGAGAATGTGCGATGATGCGTAAAGTACATCCCAAATCCCGTCCCCGGGTCAACCATTGAAAGTTCTTTGCCTACTTTCTTTCAAGAAAGTAGGTCAGGTGCGGACGTTTTTCATGATGTCGCTGCACATCTCTTTCAGGTGCTGATCGCGCTTGATGTTTTCCTCCATCGTTTTGATGGAATACACCACCGTGGAATGATCGCGCTGGAACTCCTGCCCGATGGCCTCCATGCTCATGCCGGTCACCTCGCGGATAATGTACATCGTCATCTGCCGCGCCGCGCTCACATTCGCATTGCGCTTCTTGCCGCGGATGTCCGACGGCATCACATTGTAGGTGCGCGCGACCTCGTTCAGGATCTTCTCGATCGTGACCGGGATCGGCTGGCTGTCGTTCAGCGTGTCCTTGATCGCCGTCGTCGTCACGCCGATGCACGGCTCGATGCCCTCCAGCAGATAGTAGGCGTTCAGCTTTTTGACCGCGCCCTCCAGCTGGCGGATGTTCTGCTTTAAGTGGTTCGCAATGTACTCGGCCACGTCGTTCGGCAGGTCCAGATTCAACAGCTCGGCCTTGCGCTTGACGATGGCAACGCGGGTTTCAAAATCCGGCGGCTGGATGTCGGCGGTCAGGCCCCACTCAAACCGGGTGCGCAGACGCTCCTCCAGCGATTTGATCTCCTTCGCGGGGCGGTCCGACGCGATGACGATCTGGCGGCCATCGTTGTGCAGCGTGTTGAAGGTGTGGAAAAACTCCTCCTGCGTGCTCTCCTTGCCGGCCAGGAACTGGATGTCGTCGATCAAAAGCACGTCCGCCTTGCGGTAGCGCTGGCGGAACTGCTCCATCGTTGCCGTCTTGATGGCGGTGATCGTCTCGTTCGTGAATTTTTCACAATCCACGTAAACAATGTTGAAATCCGGGTGGTTCTTCTGGATCTCAATTTTGATGGCGTTCAGCAGGTGCGTCTTGCCCAGACCCGACGGCCCGTAGATGAACAGCGGATTGTACGCGCCGGAGGGGTTCGCGGCCACGGCCTGCGCGGCGGCAAACGCAAACTGGTTCGACGGCCCCTTGATGAAGTTCTCAAACGTGAACTCGTACCGCCCGCTGGGCAGGTCGTTCTCGTCCAGCTTCGGCTTCTCGGCAGCCTTGCCGCCGTCCGGTGCGGGCGCGGCCAGCACAAACTTCAGCTCCACCTCAAAGCCGAGGATCGAGGCAAACGCCTCCTTGAGCAGATCGGCATAGCGCGCCGCCGCAAACCGCATGACGACGTCGTTGGGAACCTCCAGGATGATGATGTTCGTGCCCTCAAAATTCAGCAGATTGAGGTCCTGGATGAAAACTCTGTATGATGCATCGGATACTCGTCCTTTGCAGTACGCCTTGACGGCGTCCATTACATCATTGAAGGAATCCATGATTCTCGATACTCCCCACTTCCTGTTATAAGTGAACGCCCCATATCCAAACAGGGCGCAGAAATACTAAATACAGTATACCACAAAACCGGGTTTTAAACAACACCTATATATAATAAAGTAGGAATTTTTTTATACGCCGGAATTGTTGAAAATTTTTCCGCGGAGCAAAGAAAAATAAAAGTTTTCCACAACAGATGCAATTTTCAACAGTAAATAGTACAAAATGTAGTGGATAACTCTCTGTAGCTCCAATTCTTTGACGCGGGAGCGAAAAATTCTGCCCAAACCCCCTTGACAAAGTGGGGGTAAATCGCGTATAATCTAACTCTGCAAGGCTGCCCCAGTGTATGGGCGAAGCCCTGAGCAAACAGCCCATACCGGGATTTCAACAGGAGGAATGAAAAATGAAGCGTACTTTCCAGCCCAAGAAGCGTCAGTGCAGCCGCGTCCACGGTTTCCTGAACCGCATGGCTACCAAGAATGGCCGCAAGGTCATCGCCCGCCGCCGTGCGAAGGGCCGTAAGAGCCTGACTGTCTGATAACTTCAGAGAATTAAGTGAACAAAAGGGTTGCTGATTGTAAAATCGGCAGCCCTTTTTTCAAATATGGCTTTACAGAATGGAAAAATTAGTAGATAATAGATAAAAGATAATAATAAAAAATGTGGAGCTTTGGCCAAGGCCAAAAAACATACCGTAGGGGCGGATTCTATATCCGCCCGCGGTACCTGCCGTAAGCTGCACGGGCGCATATAGAATGCGCCCCTACAACAGCAGCGCATTTTAAGCGGTGCGCAAGTGCCGCGTTCCACCTTGTTTTTTATCTTTTATCTTTTATTATCTATAAAAAGGATTTCACCTATGCGTTACCGCACTTTAGATAAAAACTGGCAGTTCAACCGGGTGTATGGCCGGGGCAAAAGCTATGTGCATCCGCACTGCGTTTTGTATGTGGCCAAAAACCGGCTGGGCTATACCCGCATCGGGCTGACGGCTACCAAAAAGGTCGGCCATGCCGTGCAGCGCAACCGCGCCCGCCGCGTCATGCGCGCCGCTTTGTCGGAGCACCTGGCCCAGAACATCGGCGGGTATGACATCATCCTGGTCGCCCGCGGCCAGACCCCCCGCCTGAAAAGCACCCAGCTGAGCAAAACGCTGGGCAAGCTGTTTGTAAAGGCCGGTCTGCCCGACAAGGCCGCCCCGGCCCCCGGGCCCGAGACGGCCCCGCAATGATCGCCCGCCTTCTCATCGCGCTTTTGCGCGGCTATAAAAAATATATCAGTCCGCACCTCGGGCATCACTGCCGGTTCATACCCACCTGCAGTGAATACGCCATGCAGGCGCTCGCCGTACACGGCCTTGTAAAGGGTCTGATTTTAACGGTGTGGCGCCTTTTAAGATGCCAGCCCTTTGCAAAATTCGGCTATGACCCGGTACCCGAAAAGGGAAAGTGGGTCAACCCGGAGCGAAGGCTGACGAAAGATAATAGATAAAAGATAACAAAAAACATACCGTAGGGGCGGATTCCATATCCGCCCGCGGCACCTGCCGGAAGCTGCACGGGCGCATATAGAATGCGCCCCTACGGCGGCAGAGATTTTTAAGGGGTGAGCCAGCACCGCGCCCCACCAATTTTATTATCTATTATCTCCACAACATCGCCTCTCATGTCTTTGCACTGCGCAGCAGAGACCTACATAAAAATAAAGGTCCCGGGCGCAGACGGGGCAGAAGGAAAGGCTATGTCTTTTATGTATTTCCTGGCCGTATTGATCGGCCCGCTGGTGAAGATCCTGTACAGCTTCATCGGCAACTACGCGGCAACCATGATCGTTGCCACCCTCATCCTCAAGCTGCTGCTGTTCCCCCTGAGCATCCATCAGCAGAAGTCCACGGCCAAGATGTCCGTGTTCCAGCCGCTGATCACCGAGATCCAGCAGAAGTACAAGAACGACCCCCAGAAGCAGCAGGAGGAGCTGATGAAGCTCCAGCAGGAGCACGGCTACAACCCCATGGGCGGCTGCATGCCCATGCTGCTGACGATGCTGGTCCTGTTCGGCTTCCTGGGCGTTGTGTACTACCCCGTACACTACATCTTCGGCGTCAGCAATGATGCCGTCAAGGCCGCGTGCGAGGCCATCGGCCTGGCCACGACCAACACCTCCACGATGCAGACCGCGCTGATCCAGGCTATCCACAACGGCGCGTCCATCGACCCGTCCATCATCTCCGCCAGCGTTGTGGCCGAGATCCAGAACTTCAACACCTCCTTCTTCGGCATGGATATGTGCGATGTGCCCGGCTTCCACCTGACCCCCATCGCCATCTTCCCGGCCATCGCCACGGTCACGATGTTCGTCAGCTACTTCATCACCCAGAAGCTCTCCGGCATGGATGCCCAGATGCAGGGCAGCATGAAGGTCATGATGCTCGTCATGAACCTGATGTTCGTCACGTTCTGCTTCAATGCCCCCGTCGGCTTCTCCCTGTACTACGGCGTGTCCAACGTTGTCCAGATCTTCCAGTCCTACGTGACCTACAAGATCTACAGCCCCGAGAAGTTCAAGGCCCAGTATGAGGCCGAGCTTGCCGCCAAGCGCGCCGAGAAGAAGAAAAAGCGCACCGTCACCGTCGAGCAGAACGGTAAGCAGGTCGAAAAAGAGGTCACCCTGGGCGAGGCCAACAAGCTGCGCCTGGAGATGGCCCGCCAGCGCGAGGCCGAACTCTACAAGGACGAGCGCACCACCCCGCTGAATAAGGATTGATTACACGGCAAAAGAGGCGCGCTCCCGTTGCAGAGACTGTAGGGGCGAGCATTGCTCGCCCGCGCCGTTGGCGGCTGTGAGGGAGTGTATCCCCTGCCGCCGTAGGGGCGCATTCTATATGCGCCCGCCCCGCTCCCCGTTGTGATGAACGTAACGATAAGAAATAAGAAGGAGGTTCCCCCTATGCGCAGTATGGAAATGAGCGCCAAGACCGTTGAGGCCGCCGTACAGGCCGCCTGCGAGGCTCTCGGCGTTGACCGTGATGACATCAACGTAAGCTACGAAGTCCTCGAATTCCCCACCCGCAAGCTGTTTAAGACCATTCCCGCCAAGGTCCTCGTGAAGGTCGAGGAGCCCGAGGCGGAAAAGCCGGCTGAAGTTTCCACAAAGCCCGCCGAGGTTGTTGAAATCTCTGACGAGACCGCCCCTGAAATCCAGAAGGAGGTCGTCGAGGATATGGTCGAGGAGGCCGAGTTGGCCCCCGTCCCCGGTGAGGAAGTCGAGGTTCCCCTTGACATCGACGCCGACCCGCGCCTGCAGGCCGCCGTTGACTACCTGACCCCGATCTTCAACCTGATGGGTGTGGAAAACTTCACCTTCACCGCCGTCAAGAAGGGCGCTGCCACGGTCCTGAAGGTCTCCGGCGAGCACATGGGCGCGCTGATCGGACGCCGCGGCGAGACGATGGAGTCCCTGTCCTACCTCGCCAGCCTCGTTGTGAACCGCATGGAGGGCCCTTACGTCAAGCTGGGCCTGGATGTCGGCGGCTACCGCAACAAGCGCGAGGACGACCTCTCTGCCCTTGCCAGGCGCATTGCAGACCGCGTCATCCGCACGGGCTGCTACTATGAGATGGAGCCGATGAACCCCTACGAGCGCCACATCATCCACACGGCCATCGCCGAGATCGACGGTGTGCGCAGCGAGAGCAAGGGCGACGGCCCGGCCCGCCATGTGGTGCTGTACTCCACCGACCCCGATGCCTGCAACCTGCCTGACCGCGACAACGCCCGCAACCAGCGCGGCGGACGCCGTGACGGCGGCCGCGGTCCCCGCCGTGATAACCGTGGCGGACGCGGCCCCCGCGGCCCGCGTGAGGGCGGCAGAGGCCCCCGCTACGGTGCTCCCCGCCGCGACAACCGTGGTGGCCCCCGCTACGGCGGCCCGCGCTCCAGCGTGCCCGCCCGCGAGTTTGCGGATGCCCCGCGCGACCCCGCAGCCAAGCCGATGGCACCCAAGACCACCGAGCGCATCCACGACGGTGACGATTTCGCCTTCGGTAAGATCGAGTTTTAAACAACAGTGTTGAAAAAAGCAGCTGCTCCTGTGCGGGCAGCTGCTTTTTGGTTTTTATGCGAGCGAAGCGCGGGCCGGAAGGGCTTTGACGGGGCTCCCGCAGTCTCCTGTTCCCCCTCTAAACTCTTTCCACACCGTTTTCCACAGTGATGTTGAAAACTCTTATTTTTCCACCGTTCACAACCGGCTATACAAGGGGCAAAAATGAACCGTTTGTAAACAAGATATAGGCGTAACCACGGCCCGGCACCCCTACAGGTACCCCTTTTCCACAGGAAAACCGGTTTTCCACCGTTTCCCGGGGTTTTCCCTGTGGAAAACTCGTGAAAACTGTGGAAAACTATAAAATAACGGTGTTTCGCAGAAAACGAGCAGAACTTTTTGCGAAAGGCTCTCTGCAGACCTTATTTTCCTGTTGAAAATGTTGAAAACTGCCTATAGTTGTAGAACCCCGCGGTGGAAAAGTCCGAAATGTTGTTAAAAACACAGATGTAGCTGTACTGAAAACAAAGTGGGATGCAGTCGGTTATCAAACGTCCATGCCCGGCAACGAGGATACATTTTCAACCGTATGGCCAGCCCAATGTTGAAAGAAAAACAACAACCGGCGAACGGCATCCCGCATAAACTTGCGGGCGGCATATAGGCCGCCCCTACAGCGCTTACGTGAATTCCATCCGTAGGGCGGGGTGCCCGCACCCCGCCGCAAGTTCGCGCGGCTACCGGTCAACGTGCAGCCACCCGCGTAGGGGGCGGCGTCCCCGACGCCCCGGAAACCTTCTGCCGCCGCCCAACCCCGGGAAAACCCCCGGGCCGGGCATGCCCGGCCCCTACCGCGCGGCGGTGGGCAAGCCCCATGCCGTCCGTAAACGCCCACGGAGGGGTCAAGACCCCTCCCTACGGACCGCCCCATCAGCGCTTACGTGAATTACATCCGTAGGGCGGGGTGCCCGCACCCCGCCGCAAGTTCGCACGGCTCCCTGTCAACGGGCAGCCACCCACGTAGGGGGCGGCGTCCCCCGATGCCCCATGAACAACTGCCGTAAATGCCGGTTTCGGCTCCATGCCCCGTAGGATGGGGTCACTCGACCCCGCCGCCTTTCCGCGCCTTGACCCTATCAAAACACCTAGGAGAACACCTGATTGCGTACACAAAAAACAATTTTGAACCTGGTCTATGCGCTGGGGTCCAGCCTGCTGCTGATGTTGCTGGGCTTTGCCACGCGGCGGCTGCTGGTATTTAACTTTGGCAACGATATCACCGCCGCATCCCAGGTGGTGGATAAGCTGTTCAACTTTTTCTCCATCGCGGAATTCGGTGTTGGCAGCGTCATCAGCTACCGCTTGTATGAACAGATCGCCGCCAAGGATACCGAGAAGATCAGCAAATATATGTCCATGTATAAATGGGCATACCGCGCCGTGGGTGTGGTTATCTGCGTGCTGGCGGGCATCGGGGCGCTGACCCTGCCGTGGATCATGCCCGGCGTGGCCAGCATCCAGACGGCCTATACCGTTTACCTGCTCAACACCATCTCCACGCTGTCGGGCTATTTCCTTGTCACCCGGCGGCTGATGTACACCTGCACCCAGCAGGGGTACCTGTGTACC
>OGIE01002775.1_pt1 | contig 20553 bp, 19 predicted proteins | sample 1571581 | NCBI WGS metagenome assembly OGIE01 (sample SAMEA2582021, study PRJEB24529) | metagenome | biome: Human gut stool | place: China | collected 2011
GGGTCAGGTTTTTAGCCATTTTCACCTAAGTAAAGTGACAGAGAGTGTTAACATGATGTCTAACATTAATATGGATCGTCATGTCACTCGATAGAAGACGTACATATCTAAATTATTTATTTGAGAATATGACGTTTCTTACAATTATTCGGATGAAGACTTCGTATCCGTCAGATACAATAACTATTACTGGAAATGCTACTGATGATAAATACCTCAGTCAGAATTTTACTGCTACATTATATTCAGGAAATTTATCTCAATACCATAAATTTCTAATTTTCCCGCTTATTTATAAAAATGGCAGTATAGTAAATTCAAATAATGATAGATACATACATTCTCACATAATTGATACTGGAGGATATATTATGTTATCTAGGACGGTTCATATTAATTATATATTAGATTGCAGTGGTACTGGATCAACTGGTAGTAAACCATATTTTAATATTGAAACTTCAGATCAATATATTAATCTAGGCATCTCAGGTCATTCAATAACGTTAAGTTCTAATATAAGTGGAAATCTTAGATTTAATGGAAATACTAATGTCAAGTTAAACATATTATTTAATACAACAGATATATCTGACTACGCTATATTTGGGATAAACGAATAAACTACATATCCTAGGAGAGAGTTGAAATATGACTCTATGATTCGATTCACTCCTAGGAACTGAATATTAACAATAAATTTAAACTTATATAATTATGACTCAACTTAGAAATCAACTTAAATATCTAGGGGGGGTCAGCTCCCCCAATTGAATGAAGCTAATGACGTAGTAATAACATTTAAATCACTACGTCATGGGAAGTAGAAGAAGAACATATACTGACTTAGTTGATGTAGTGTCATATACTTACGTATTTCAGTATAAGAATTCAAATGGATCTTGGGTGAATATAGGAAGCAATACCTCAGTAAACTTAGGAACTGTAGCTGCATCTGGAGGTAACTCTAGTATTAGTATAAGGCATTACAGAGAGAAATACGTAAATGGACTGTTTACAAGTAATGATGTAGCTGACCTATCATATTCACTCCCTAGCGGAGTAACTAAGACTCAATCAGGATCAGTATCAAATGACTATGTATCTATCTTCAGGTATTCGTATGGAAATAATACTAGTACTAGCTCTAGAACGTTATCGATGTCTATAACATGTAATGGAAATACAATAACTGCGTCTATGTCTCAGTCAGCTGGATCTAAATCGTACGGATCATGGTCAAGCTGGTCAGTAAGTGTAAGTAATAGTGGGTCAGTATCAGCTAGTGGAGGTAGTTCTACGATAAGTAGATCTGCATCTAGGAATAGAGTATGGACTTGGAATGGAGTTCCTGGAAGTGGAAGTACAGAATATGAATATGGTACTCCTCAATTAAGAGTTACATCAGGATCTGGTACATTATCAGGAACTACCCTTAGCTATGGAAATAACACTAGCACGTCATCTAGAAGTACTAGAGTTACTGGAACATATAGTGGAGCTTCAGACTATACGGATGTTGTTCAGAGTGCAGGATCTAAACAGTATGGATCATGGGGAGCATGGAGTATATCATTATCTGCAAGTCCTACTACTATAGCAGCTGCAGGAGGATCAGCTACTATAACTAGGTCAGCTACTAGGACTCGTACATGGACTTGGAATGGAGTTTCAGGTTCAGGAGGTACCGAGACTGGAACTGGTACTCCCACCTTATCTAAGGTTAGTGGAAACGCAACCTTAAGTGGAACTACAGTAACTTATAGTAATAATACAAGCACTAGCTCCAGAAGTTCTGTCATTAGAGCTACTATAGATAGTGTTACTAAGGATATTACAGTTGGTCAGTTATCAGGAAGTAAAATTTATAGTTATGGTAGCTGGGAAATTTTATACAAATTTTATAAATCTTCATCATGGTCTCCTGCATTGAATCCTTTAATCATCGACCATAATGATACTAATAACCCTAGTATAGTTCAAACTATATACCTTATCATACGAAGAACTAACTCGTACACTTGGAATGGAGTATCTGGAAGTGGCGCCACTGAGTATGAGTATGATACTAATAACTCAATATCTTATGATAGCTCCTCTTCTGACATTAAAGATGTAACTTTCCAATATACAGGAAGCACTGAGAATGGGTATATTGCTATGTATACTGTGGAAATTACTGGATTAGAAATGAACTTGGCTGTCAAGTTCAAATTGTCTCGTTCAGTTGGTGGGAAAACTGAATTTACAATTAATAATGTTCGTAAGGCAACTATGATAGGATTCATTAAAATTAGTAATGATAGATTTAACTCAGCAGATAAGATGACTATCTACAAAAATAGTGAATATGCTGGATATACATATCCTACAAGTAGTCAGTACGCTTATATTCCAGTACTAGGTGGAGAAAGCTTAGTTATATACACTACAGACTCGTTGAATCCTAGTGGATTCACTTCATTTGCGTTCATAATGGGAGCGGATACTAATGGATCCTTATCTGACGTAAATGCTAAAGATGTGGTTCAGACTGCTGCAGAAATCAATTCATACCCTAATCTTGCTCATACTAGAGTATCAGCAACTCCTTATTCATCCACGTCAAATTATACACTAATATGTCAATTCACATTCTATTTAGAGGATGACCCTAAGAAGAAGTGGAATATAACTATGTCTAAGAAAAGTTAACAAATAACTCCCTCCACTCTGAGTTAAGTCAGATACCATTCGATTGGATGGAGGGAGCTTATAATTTAAGAATAATTTAACTAATAAGATTATGGAAATTTTATCTCAACATTTACCAAGTGGAGGATATGGTTATTCATTTCCATCTATTAATATTAAACCTATGACCTATCTAGAGATAGTAGGTTACTTAGAATCGGTACCTTCAGATAAACTATCTAAATATTTATTTGACATAAGATGGGTAGGTGCAGATGACCCTAATGTATATAACTGCTATATCATGGACTTAGACTATTTAATATTCATGAAGAAGCTCATTACTATATCTAAGGATTTAGTCATGAATATATCTGTAGAATGCCCTCATTGTCATAAAAAGATAGAAGGTCAGGTAAAGATAAATGATATTATGTTTAAGGCTGCTGATAATGCAGTAATGGAAGGTGCTGTAGTGACAATAAATGGATCTGAATATAATATTAAACCTCCTACAGTAAGAGAGTTTGAGAAGGTATTTCAGAAGTACTTAAAGTATAGGAAAGTAGAAGATCTAGATACAATTAAACTGATCTCCCTAGTTCAGGAATTTGATACCAATCCTAATAGGATAGAAGATACAATAGTAAATGCATCTCACGAAGATATAACTATGCTTATGGCATTGAAGGATCTATACTTTGATAGAGTAGAACCCATAAAATTATCTTGTCCTAATTGTAATAAGAATAAGTCAGAAAAGGAAAGGAGGTATCAGACGGTAAGAGTTAATGATCTTATCGTCGACTTCTTTCGAGAGATCATTAACAATAACAGAATTACTGGAGATAAAATTAAGTTTAAACAAGCTAGGTTATTTTGATAATATAGAATATTATACACTCAACTCAATATACGAAATGGTTAAGGTGTATGAGAATTATATAAATAAAAATGACGGAACTGATATATCTTTCCCAGGTTACTTCTTAGGTAAAGATGCTAAAGTAAAGGCTAAGCATGCTAAGGATGAAGCTAGGAAAAGATCTAAGAAGAGAAAGTAAGAATTTATGGATGAGAAAGAGTTAAATAAAAAATTAAGGTCTGATGTTAAGCCTGGAACTGAGTCCTTAGCAATAAACGAAGCTCAAACTCAGGCAGATCAGTTACTCACTGAGCAGAGAATGAATCTCGAGTCGGAGAGACAAATGGCTCAGTCATCTTCAGTGAGGGATATTGAATTGAGAGGAGCTATAGAGCTAGGAGCTATGAATCAGCCTCAAGTTCAACAGGTAGCTTTACCTCCTCAGGCAGCTGGACTAAGACCAGAGACTCAGCAACTTTTAGCTAACTATGGAGTTAACCCAACTATAACTGAAAGTTCAAGAAGGTCATCTAACTCATCTCAGTCCAGAACAAGTAATACTACTAGTAAGGTTGATCCTAATGGAGGAACTAGAGTAACTAATACTACGAATATAACTAATATAACTAATAATGATAATAGGACTGAAACTGACATTGATATAGATCAGCCAGTTCAGTCCACTCAACCTACAGTTATGCCTGCTGTATCTCAGCAAAGCGATACATCAAAGTTTAAGATTTTCATGTCTAATTTATTTGCTAAGAGAGATCAGGAGGCTAGGATACAGGAGAGAGAATTTAGGAAACGTGACTGGAGTATCAAGAGGATGACTGATAAAGTCATTCAGAGGATGGATAAGATATCCACTTCATTCGCTAAAAGGATGAATCCTGAGAATGTAGGTAAAACTATAGGTAGTCAGCTTAAGGTTATATTAACTGCATTGGGGTTTGCTGTATTACCTAAGATATTCCCATCAATTAAGAGCGCATTTACAACTGTAGGGTCATTATTATCTGACGGATTTAGTTATCTCAAATCAGTATTTTCAGATTCTTCAGATGGAAAAGGATTTCTAGGAAAACTAGGCACGATAGTAAAAGATGCACTATGGAAAGGAGCTGGATTTGTAACTGGAGCATTCAGTAATGCAATAGAAGCTTTAGGTAACAAATTAGGTAAACTTCTTCTAGGAGACAATGAATACGAAGGTGGATTAGTAAGTGCCTTAGAAGTTAAGCTGAAAGAGTGGATTGGAGGAGCTGAGTCAGCTGGAAAGAATTTAGTAGACGTAATATCTGATAAATTTAAGGAGATAGGATCCGACTTAAAGAATTATCTTCAGTTACTCATGGAAGATAGAGCTCAGGCAGTAAAGCAAGCATATGATAAATCTGATTTTTCAGTATGGGATATAAAAGAGTCATTAGGTGGATTAGCTAAGATTCTTGGAGCTGCTATTGGAGGAACTAAGTTCCTAGCGTACTCAGAGCTATCATCGAAAAAAAGTGAAGCTAATGAGATAGTCACTAAAGGAACTGAAGGAAAGAGTCTGAAGGATTCATCTAGGATTATAGTATCTAATATGTCTAAAGATGCTAAAGATCTTACTAAAACTAGCGCATTTGAGATTAATGAGGGAGTAAAAGAACTATATGAATTAAGTAAGAAGAGTGAAAGTGACGGACTTCATATGAATTTTGATGATATTAAGTCCATACTCTTAAAAACTACTAAAGGTCAGCAAGAGTACTCAAATGCATTAAAATCGCTAGAGTCTGCACGTAATGTAGGATTGATAGATGTAGTAAGTAATGGGATTTATAGCTCAGCCGATTATCATGTCAAGAAACAATTCGTTCCTGAGTTCCTTAGTATACTGTTAGGTAGAAAGCCATCTATTATATCTGAATCTGAATTAAAATTCTCATATCTATCTGATGAAGAGAATTCTAAGGGCAATTTCGATGCATATAGTAAGTATTTAGATAAGGTATTGAATGACTCTGATTCTAATATAGAATTACTAAGGTCAATAGACCTAAATGCACTTCCTAAAACTCACGGAGATGTGGATCCAAGTGCAATACTTAGTAATATAGTAACTGCAGGTGGAGTATTATTTGATCCTGAATTATGGAGAAATGAAAAAAAACTCAGTGACGCTGAATGGGAGGCTATTTATAAGAAATCTGAGTCACAGCTTAAATCCTATAATGAATATAAGTCCCAAGCTGACGAGAATGAAGGTAAAAGAGATGAAGCACTAAATAGGCTAGGGGAGTCAACTGGAGTTAATAAGGTAGTTAGAAAAACTAGAGAATGGTCTAATAACGTATCTAATGAATTAAAAGAAGGTAAGGAAGATTTCTCTGAGTATAAAGCTAGAGGATATAATTATGCTAGAGAATATACAGGGTATGGAGATGAAGTTCAGTTTAATTCAGGTGATGTTACTTCCAAGTCATCTAGTCAGTCCATTGATAATACAAATGGAGCTACAAATAACGTAAGTAAGATAGACTCATTGAGTCTGAATGAAAGAAGATCCGCTATCTTAGGATGGTTAATGAGCGAGGCTGGTCTTAATTTATCTAAGGATCAAGCTCTAGGAGTTCTAGCTGTTATGGAAGCTGAATCTAATCTGAATCCTCAAGCTAGGAATACTATGGCTAGTGGAAACTATCCAGATAATGGATTATGTCAATGGCAAGGTAAATATAGGAATGATATGTTTAGGGATTGGTATAAATCTACTCATCCTGAAGATACTGAAAATGCCAAGAAGAGCATACTTTTACCTAATATGTTTGATGCGTCAGTACAGTTAGAGTTCCTGAAATATGACCTTACTAAGAATAGACCTAGAAGTTATCAAAGTATACTTGATTCTGAGTCATCTGTTGAGTCGTTAGATGCATTCCTTAGAGGTTATGAGAATGGAGGAAATGGGTTAGCATCTCCAGATAGCATAAATAAGACTTATAATAAACAATCATCATGGTGGGCTAAAAATACGAAGCGTACTGGAGTTCAGCCATATGATCAGATGTTTAGGGATAGAGTCAAGAAGCTTGAATTAATAACAGGTCAAAACTTAAATCCATCTGAGTTATCTCAGTTATCTAAGATGAAAGGAACTGGAGTACCTTCATCTATAGGTTCGTTTAGTACATCTGATGATTCATCTAGTGGAGGCATATTTAGTGTATTCTCTGGAGCTGTAGATACATTATTAGGGATATTCTCAGGCAGTAAGGAGGAGGATACTCCAGTTATTACTGATACTAGTAACGAGTCCTCCAGTTTATCATCGATACCTGAAATATCATCTAAGATGGTTACTGCAGAGATGGATGACTCAGTAAGTGTATCTTCCAGCTCATCAGTTCCTACATTCTCAGATGGAGGAATTAGTCAGCAGGCTAAGTCGATTCAGGAATATATAGAGAATAAGGATGATGAACTTGTTAAGGATGAGAAATTGCCATCTGAAGTTCCACCTATCATTGTAGGAGGTGATACTCATGTAGGAGGAAGTAGTACTGTTACTAATAATACTACTGTAGTAAATGTCAATGATTCATTTGAGTCATTTATAGATACTAAGTCAAGATCTAATAGGAGAAATTAATATGGGATTTTATTACGATAAACAACTTAAGAATAAAGATTATACTATACGTCTTTGGGGTAATGGTCCCAGTTACGATAAACTTCTAGCTATAGCTATCTTTAATGATAACTTTGATTTTGAGATAGGAAATAGCTGGACTGACTTCGGAGGTGACCCATTGGGGAGCTTATGGAATAGTACAGTTAATCCTATGGCTCCATATGTAGGATCAGCTATTGATAAATTAGGTCCAGCTCTTAAAGATCTCCTAGGAAAGTGGAATACTAATTACAATAATAACTTAGGTAGGAAGGTAGCCACTGGAGTAAAAGGGATGCTTAATAATGTCATAGATAATGGTAAAGACTATGCTAATAAGAACTTAGTAGTTCAAGGAACTAGATTCGTATATTACTCAGGTACAGATATTCAGATGGGAAATATGATGATGAAATTCACCCTATTCCATGAAGATAAAACTCCAGTCACTGATCAGCTAGGAAAACTTATGCCCTATATTATAGGTGACTTCAAACCAATGGGAGGAACTAGTGATGAGGAAGTGAATAAAGTTCTGAGTATGATAGGATGGCAAGATCCTCCAGGTGGATTTAAAGCTGGGTATAAGAACGTTGATACAATACAGGAGGGTACTGTAATGCTTGAGTTTGGTAGAATGTTTAAGATAGATAACCTAGTGATAAAATCAGGCAGTTTCTCATTATCTAGAGTTAGAGCTAAGAGTAGAGCTGGAGTATTCAGTCCATTATCTGCTGACATTAGCCTAACATTCCAATTTGCTGGAATGATAACTAAGAATAAATTACTGGAATACACAGGTATACCATCTATTCCTACTAAATCTAATGGAGGTTAAATATGTATAAGTCGGGAACTACTAGGAAAGTAAGCTCATTTAATGAGATATCTCAGTATATTGAAGGAAATGACGTATATAACTCAAAATTACTTAGAGCCTTATCTGATCCATCAATAATAAAAGTTAGCTACATGATAACTAGGTATGAGTATAGACCTGATCTAATAGCTAAAGATATCTATGGAAGTACAGAATATTGTGGATTACTCATGGCTCAATTGAGGATATCTCTTAGTGGATATTCTAAAGGGAATGTATTAAGAGTAATATCTAAGGATACATTAGATAGAATTATTATGGATTTATAATATGGCAGCTATAAAATTAGGAGGAGAAAATGTTACCTTAAATATATCCCCATGGTTTGATAGTGGATATATATTTAAATCTTTAGAGATGAGAGAAGAGATAGGCGATAAGATAGCATCAGGGATAGTCAGACTAACCTCCGATGGAAAGAACCTATCTCTTATAAATACTGAGAATAGTCTACATATAAGTTATACTCAGTTGCCTTGGAAAGAGTCTGATAAAAATGAGGAGGCTAGTGAGGGTGTAGTTAATTACGAGATAGATGGATATATCTATCATAAAGAATTCCTTGAAAATGAAGTTCATCTGTCATTCGTAGCTATTAATAATAAGGAGTTTACTACTGTACCTAAGGTAGCTAAGTACAAAGATATAACTATCAGAGATATAATTAAATCCTTATATCCAGGTAGATGCGAATTCTGGACAACTGATGATATAAACCAGCTATTACCTGATATGAACGATCCAGTAGACTCATTAGATCAGAATGGAATGACTGATTTTGATTTCTGCTCTCGTCTATGCAGGTCATATAAGAGGGATGCAGTTTACTCATTTGGGTTAGAAGGATTATTCATTAAGCATATCTATAGAGGAAGGCAGTGGAGGATGATATATGGTGAGTCAGATAATATAAATCTAGGAATGTATGACATAAATTATTATAAGGAGATGGACTTAGAACCTGAAGTTAGGAATAAGTCAGTAAACCTTCAGTCATCAATGTATGGATTTAAATATGATATGGTTAGAACTGATTTTCACTCGGAGTTATTATCTATCTATCAGCATAATGAACGGTATACGACTAACCTGAAGTGCAGACTTAAATTAAGATTTTTAAATCGCCTCCCTAAATTTAAGATAGGTGATTTAGTAAAATATAAAAATAAACTAAAGTTTAATGAAGGCAAGATGTATGTAGTTACGTATATGAACTTTTCTATTGATAGGAATACTACTGAACTTCAGTGTGAGATAAGTTCATGGGATGATGTAACTATCTAGCCTTAGAATTTAATCAACTGTAATAAATTTATGACTGGATATTATTTAGGAAAAATAAGGGAAGTTATAGATAGAGTAACTTATGAGATAAGGGTAGATATAGATGGAGTAGTAGAGGATAAACCTGCATTTCCTATGAGAGGGGAGGTCGATGAACCTAAGGTAGGAGATGACGTTATACTTAGGAATGTAGATCCGTTGTATGGTTCTATGTATCTATATTCTAAGCTAAAAGAAGATGAGTATATCGGATTCAGATCTAATGGAAAAGAGGTGACTATAACTCCTGAATCTATAACTATGAGAGTGTATAAGAGAGGTGATAAAGCAGAAGATGATAACTACGGAGGTTATGTAGCTAAGATAGTCATGAAAGAGGATGGAACCTTACTGATAGAATCCAAATCAACTCTTACGGTCAAGTCACCTGATACAGTTATAAAAGGACCTGGTATATTGACTGTAGAGAATCCAGTGACTATACCTGACCCTAAGGGAGGTCCATTCTGTGCATTTAGTGTAGCTCCTCCTCCAGGAACTCCTATGGTATCTGGTTATAAACTTAAATTGAATTAATATGCCTACGAATATATTAAAATCAGTAGAAGAAGCTGCAGCCAAGGAAATAATTAAGTATAGGCATAAGATGATGCAGCAGGTTAACTCTGGATTAGATAAGCTTAAAGATATTGAGTTTCCTGACATGAAGAAAAAGTTTGAGCAAGCTGAAGAAGAGTTCAATAAATCTATGGAAGATAGATTAAATCAAGAACTCAGTAATGGAGCTCAACATTTTACTGAGGTAAAGAACGACATAAGCAGCCTAGGCACTGACTTAGGTTTACTAAAAGAGTCAGTGGCTAAATTTTCTAAAAGGATTGTATATATAGCTCCCTCAATAGTATCTACTGGACCACTTGGACCCTCTATAGCTCCTCAGCAAATGCCAGCATTAAAGGAAGAGATAACTCAGGAAATGGAAGAGATGCAAGCCCTAAGTACTAGGTGTAAAAATAAGTTATCTAAACTTCAGCTAGATAAAATATCGGGAGTTCTAGGTATAGATCTTAGAGGTTCTAGCCCTATATCTTCTATATTATCCATATCTGACTCAGTTACATCAGAAGCTGCAGGAGCTATGTCTGAGGCATCAAATTCAATGAGTCAGATGGAAAGTCCTGATATAGGTCAAAAAGCTGAGGACTGTGAAAATTACTCACCTATATCCTCTAATCAGTCACCATCAGCTAGCAATTGTTCAAATTATGATGCCACTGATGATAGTAAATCTAGGCAATGTACTAATTGCACTAAATTTAAGTCGGCTGACGTTCACTTGGATGCTAAGAGATTTATTTATATGAATTCTAGTGGAATAATAGCTAATGTAGAAGGTGATGTAGAAGTATCATCGAATGGAATAATACTGAAATCCACAGGAATAACAAGGTTAGAGAATGATAGCCTTGAGGTAGATTCATCTTCATCTATTAAAATGAATATGGAACCTGAGATTGGGTAAAAATTATAATCCTCTAGAGGTTGAAATATGACTTTATACTTCGATGTAACTAGAGGAACTAAAATAAAGTGGTATATGTATAAAGTAAAGAGATTTAGTCAGGTAAGGCAAAAGTATTGTATAGGACAGTTCAGATACCTTCAATAGTTAAAAGGAGAATAGAATAAGATTAGGGATAATATCCCTAATCTAATAACTCAAACGAATCTATAAATTTATTTACCTTATTCTTATTCATTATTACTTTATCAGGAAGTAGCATTACATCTATAGCTACCACATCTGAGTATTCTACCATATATTCATCTCCTATTAATAAGCAATTGTTAAGACGTTTATACATATTAGAGTCTATAAAAATTTTAAGATTAAATAATCTAGAAAAAGCTAAGTCAGCTATATTCCACTTGCATGTCTTAATCTTATAAGAAAATTTTTCTAAGTCATCTTCAGTGACATATGCAGTAGTGAGTGATTCCCTTATGCCTGGTCTTTTTAAAATTATTTCACTAGTTACATAAGATAATTTTTTAAGTGAATCGTCAGTTAATTTTAATGTGTATTTATTGCACTTTAATCCTGAACGAAATTCTTTTACGAATTTTCTACCACTTGAATAATAATATTCTCCATTATCAGATATAGCTTTTATATTTACTGAACAGTTAACTATATCTCTATTCAGTAACTTATCCATAAGTGACTCTTTTAACATGATCTCATATTTTAACATAGCTATAAAAATTTAATTGATTCATAAGTAAGGGAATAGAATCTTAATATAGGAGGAAATAACTCATTTGACTTGAAATACGAGTCTAGTCTTCAATGACATATGAGTACTAATAAAAAATTAAAAATTTATGAAATATCTATTAACTACTGGGAGTTATACTAATAAGGTTGAAAAGTATATCCTAGATTTATTTAAATTATATTTTGAAATTCAACCAGATGAAATTCCTAATAGTTCAATAGGATTTAATAAAGTTTTAACTAGTGTTACTAAGGAAGATCTAAAGGATGAGGTATCTAGAAGAGTTAAGTCACTTATATCAAATTTTCAGAATAAGTTTAACTCAGTAAAAATATCGTTTGATGATCTAGAGATGATAGATGAGTCAACCTTTAAGTTAAAAATATCAGTTAATACGGAGACAGAATATTATGAAATCAATTCAGGATTATATTAGTATATATAGAGATATTGCTGATAACTTAGAAATAACTGGAGACTCAGTTGAAGTTCTAGTTCAGCTTTTAGCTCAATGGTCGTATTTAAATGAGAATGAATTAGTCAATTACGTGAATGAGTCATCATTAGAGACTGCTCAGTTAACTAATTCTAAGATACAACATTGTGTAGATAGGATGTATTCAGTATTTAGAGGGTCATGTCCTAGAGTAAAATTAAGATTCATACCTCATAAGTATATAAAACTTAAGGATTACGACTTAGTGTATTCCTCAGGAAGTGTAAATCTTTATTATCATGGTGATCCTATAGTAATATCTCCATCAATAAAGTCAGATGAATATTCTACTATAACTTGTATTTTAGCTAAGAATATGAAAGTTATTAATAAAGTATTTGCTGACTCAAATAGATATTATGTCGATATAACTGAGTCAAACTTATCTAATGACGGATATGTTAAGATAAATGGAGATATAATTCCTATGTATAGGAGATTCTCCGATCATATACGGTATGGAGGATTATTTGACCTGACTTTGCCTGACTATGGAATGAGAATTTATGCTCCAGATATATTTAGAAAGTCAAGTCTAATCAGCTCAATGAATTCAGATGAAGCTTTAGTAGAACCTGGAACTACAGTAGAGGCAAATATGTTAGAGTTTTGCACCTTAGAAGATTTTACATCAGGATTAGATAAGATTAAGCTAGAAGGTACTGAGATGCCGTCATCTAGTGATAAGTTAGATTCAGAAACATACCCTGGGATAACTATTTATGGTGAAACTCCTAGGGATACTGTAACATCAATACACTATAAAGCTAATAGAGATAGGTATACTAACTCTATTATAAGATCTAACTTAGATGTGGGAGCATTATTAGAGGAGTCAATACCTGATAAGATAGTCAAAGGTGGCACTACGTACGAATTCATGAAAAATGATGAGAGCTTAGTACTTAAGATATATTATATTCCTTATGATGAATCTAACCTAGTTACTAAGGATGAGATTGATAATTTTAAATCAAGTAATAAATCATACTATGTAACTGAGGATATCGAAGTTATAAAAGGAACTAAATGTACAGTTAGATTCGATATAGATGTGGAGTTATATAAAAACTATAGAATAGATAACGAAGTAGAGTCCATATTATCTAAGTACGAAGATATATTTAATATTGATCTAAACTCTAAAATACCAGAGATAGAGGCTGCTATAAGTAAGATACCTAATGTTAGAATGGTCATAAAGACTAGAGATGAAGATGAAATTCTTCAACCTGGAATAAAGGTATGGGAGATTAATAGTGAAGGTGATAAGGTAGGGTACATACGTAATAAGACTAAATATTGTAAGGTAGAATTTAATCTTATATCAACTATATATAGAAGGGAGGCAGTATGAGGATAACTATACCAAATCATCTCAGGAATATAGAAGTAATTAATCAGATGTATTCCATGCTATCCTCTTATGCTAAGGATTATGGTAATGACGTAAATTCTAATTTTGATATATTAGATAATAGAGCTTATGATTACATATACGAGTTCCTAAAGATAGTACTCCCTGAGAATGACGAACCTACGAACAGGTACCTAGCTAATCTATTCTATAAATGTAAAGGTACTACTAAGGTTTTTGATTACTTAGAAGATTATATGGGATTAGTATATGAAGATAAGCCTGAATATAATATAGATAGGTTAGTAATAAAATTTGAAAGTGTTACTGGTACTAATCTATTGAACTTTGTTCCAGCTCTTACAAATTTCTTAAATGCACTTTTATATTTTAATGATTTAAAGATAGCTATAGATAAATTTAAGTTATGTATAACTAGTAATATATCTAATAGATCATCTAATATGTGCGTTTACTATAAGGATAACTATTTTGAATTTAAATAATAAGTTATGAGATACAGATTACTAGGAGATCTACTAAATATAAAGTCTGCACTTTTATATAAGAGAGGGTATGTAGACGTAGTTAAAATGAGGCATCCATCCTATCAAATGAACTCAGTAAAAACGAATCAAAGTGATCACGCAGCTTTTATGGAGTATGACTTTAAGTTTAAACTTGATAAAGGTTACTATTCTAGCTTTAATATATCTAATTTCATAAGTAGTCAGACAATGTCATCACTATTAGGTGACTCAAATAACTTATCAGATATTCCTAGTAATTTATTAATGTACCAGATTAGCAATAATGATACTAATAGGAATTACTCATTATTTGAAATATTTAATCCAGGTGATTCTACTGAGATGATACTTGATTTAGGAGTTAATATTCAGAAAATAGAGTTCTATGATAGATTTCTAAATTACGAATTTAATGAAGATGGAGAAATTTCTGATGTAGAAGAGTATAATATAAATAATCCTAATCCATTGTCAGAGGTACCTATATTAATAGTAGAGTTTGGTCCAGAAGAAAGCTATGAGCCTGAAGATTACTATAATAAAGAGGAGATGCCGATAAAACCTGACTGGGATGAAGAGTCAGAAAGAAAATATTTAATGGAAATTGAGGAGTACTCTAATAAGAAATTTCTGACTATATCTACTACATCATCTGATTCTGGATATCTGAATTTATCATTGTCATCACATAAATCTCAGATTGATCCTCATAGGAATCAAGAGAAATATGTTATAGAAAATAAGGACTTTAAGTCAATGATGAATTCAGTGGGTAAGACTATCGAGAGTTATGATGATACTTCAATTGTACTAGATAAAAGGTCAAATACTATACTAGGAAACTCCATTCTAGACTCATCTTCATTGATACTATTCAATGATAAAATAAATTTATCATCTAAGAAGATACCAGTTACATCTAAGGATGAAAATGAAGGAATAATAACTAGGTATTATGAAGAATATAAAGACTACGTAGTATACCACGAAAATGACTCAGTATACTATAAGGGGGATGTATTTATATCATTAATAAACGGAAACTTGTCTGAGAATCCATCAATTAGTCCTATGTGGGCATTGATGTCAAAGATAGAAGATCCTGAGTTACCTGAGGGATTCGGTGATCCTCATGTAGTAAATATTAGAGTAAATGATAGTAAGTTAGGAACTACTGATCCGATAGGACCTACTAATGTAGAGTATGGTCATGAATTATACGTTAAGATAATAACTGACAAAGCTTTAGTAAGATCTATAAAGTTAGATGGAGTTTCTCAAACTATCCCTATGGGGAAGGTATTCACTGTATCTAATGTCATAGACGACCATGACCTTCTCATAGAATTTGAAGCTATCTATAAGAATCTAAAGCTAATATCTGATCCAATTGAGGGTGGAACTACTAAAGGGTCAGGTAGGTATGTACTAAATACCTCAGTTGAAATATCAGCTGTAGCTAATTATGGATACGAGTTCTCAGGGTGGTATATAAACGAGAAGATTCTAAGTACATCTTCTACCTACATCATAGAGAAATTATCTGATGATATGGTAGTGACTGCAAAGTTTTCTATAAGAAAGTACAATGTAGTTATAGAATGTAGTGAAGGTGGGACTTATACTCCTATGTCCTCAAATCCTACTAGAATGCAGGTAGATCATGGATCTTCATTAACTATAGGAATAGTTCCATATACAGGTTATGAGACTGAGTATATAAAGGTAAATGACAGGATATACGAATATTATGATAAACCTGAGTTAATAATTAATAATATAACTGAGGATTATAGTATATACATAAAGTATTCTAGACCTCAGTACCATGTTATAGATCCGATTCTGGGGAGAATAAATTATGTAGTAATAGGTGATCAGTTATGGTCTACATCTAATTTAAATTATCCAGTTAGAGATACTATTCAATACTATAGTGGGGAAGAAATGAAGCTAATTGATGAGAAGCTAGGTAATGGAGGAACTAAATTTAGAGTTCCTACTGAGGATGACATAAATGAGCTGTACTCATATTTTGATGAGAAGAAAGTGGGATTGTATTTAAAGAGTGACAAGATAACTAGATTCGATGATAATGGGTGGAAAGACTCGATATTCAGAGGTTTGAACTATTATAGATTTAATTCAATGCCTTATGGATATTATAACGGTAAGGATTTAGTTAAGAAAAATAAAGAGTCACACTATTGGACATCCACTATAAATAAGGAAACTGACTCCGCTACTACTATGGTATTCTATCATGATTCTCCAATGGGAGTATTAGAGGATAAGAAACTCAGTGACAATTCACTATGCATTAAACCTTGTGCTGACGCCTATAAGGTGAACATCTTAGGTAAAGACTATAGGTATCTTGAGGTATCTATAAAAGTGAATGTACGAATATTAGATGATGATAATGTGTCATCTAATGACAAGTTTGAAACTCATGTAGTAACTCAGAAATGGATATTAGATAATTTAGATTATACTGATCTAGGAACTAGATTTGAGGAGTCAGAATGTGGGAAGTTTGGTAGCTTATACAGTCTAGACGAGGTATCTAAGATATCTGAGCTAATGAAATCAGATAAATCTGGATTCTCAATTCCTACCGATCTAGATTATATATTCTTAGAGAAATTCTTAGGATACGGTAAAGATCAGATAGTTAAGACTAAGGAAGGTAGATATGAGGTGGATTTAGATACATACTCATCAGGGTACATAGGATCTATAGAAGGTAAAAGATTAAAAACTGGAAATTTAATTTACTCAGGAGTAAATTGGAATGGGTATGATAATAATGAATACGACAATTCTCAGTTAAATGTATTACCTTCAGGATATGCAGTAGTCTTAGATGACGGATCATTAGAGTATAAGGGAATGGGATCTGAAGCTAAATTTTGGACCTCATCTATATCTAGAACTGAGGATAAAATCACTGCGTATTCTAGGTCACTAAGCTGTCTAAGTGATAAAATTCTTAGAGGAGTTGATGGATCTAAGATCAAAATGTCGATAAGAATGGTTAGTACTAACATAAATTGATGTAATATTAATTTAAGAATTATATGGTTATAAATGGAAAGAAGGTTACTGGTTTATTTAAATATGATCCAGATGCAATATTTACTCAAAATGACTTAGTATATAAAGATTCTACATTATACGTAGTACTGACTGAAGTAACTGGAATAGATCCTAGTGATCCAGAGATGTCAGTAGGAAAGTATAAGGTATATCTAGGAGATAAATGTGTTAGCTTAGATGATTACCTTAATTATGAAAAAACTGAGGATACTAAGGCAAATAAGTACATACCAGCATCTTTACTTCCAGTAATATTGAATCATTATCTTACTGGAGTAAGTGAGAAAGGAGTCATAGAATCACTAAATGACGATTATAGGTCTGACTCTAGGATGTCAGCTGACGAGCTATTAGTGAATGATACTATAAATAATGCTATATATTCAGTTAGTAGGGATTTACCAGGTCTTCCAGTAGATTTATATTCATCTACCTCCAAAAGATTAAATAATGAAAAGCTTATATTAAAACAATACACATATATTGAAAGGGAATTTGAAAACTCAGTCCAAGTAACTAAGAGAGTGAGAGTTCAGGAACTTATAGATCATTCTCAATATATGGTATGGTATAGATATAAGAAGATAGATGACATAAATTCTACTTCATCTAAGTGGAAGTCAATAACATTAAATACTACAAATATTCATGATAATTTATTAAGGTTAGCTGATGAGTACAAATCTAGAATAAATATACTTCAGGAGACCTTAATAAATATGAGAAAGAATTTTAGATTTAGAACATTAGACTTACCTAAAAGGAAGTCAAATGTATTTAAAATTCCTGATGAATACGTAGGGAAAGTGAGGCTTACCATTTCAGCTCAAGTGAAGTCTGGAAATGGGATATATAGGATTACTAATTTTACTGTAAATTTGTCGTCTTCTCTAAATAAGTACGAGTCAGATGGTTCTTATCTATTGATAGATAATAACTATATAAAGTTATACGAAGATAAGGATATGTCGGTACTCCACAGAAAAGCAGTTATTAATGACGTCTATGTTCATGAATATTATGAGTGAGAAATACATAAGCGCAGTACTATCTGAAGATGAATGGAAACAAGGTGACTTTAGAATAAATCCATATAATGGATATCTTCAATATAAAGTTGAGTATGATATAGTAGATACTATTGATAATAGTAAATGTAAAGATAGAGCAGCACAATGTTCGGATTTATATAGTCTACTTAAGTCAAGAAACTATAATTTGATGGACTCTAAAGCCATAGATCCATTGTCTGGAGAGTTGGGATTTATATCATCTTTTAACGATGATGGATCAGCCTCTAAAATAGAAGTGATTTCTAGCTCTATTAGTTTAGAGGATATAGAGAAAATAACATCTTTACAATCAGATTTATTAAATATGCAAATAGGATATATACCTACTACCTGCCTAGATGATGGAACTGGAGATTATAGCTCTCCAGAAAGGTACGGTCTAAGAGAGAATTATTTTAATTTTAGATTGATAAAAGATTTAATAACTGAATCTACGGTAGTTAATCTTTTATCAATGAGTGACCCTACATATACTGATACATTAGATATATCTAGAGTAACAATAGATAATAAATACGATAAGGTATCTATAAGATTAGGAATTCAATATACTAAACCTGACTCAGATATAGTTAAGGTAAAGGAATTCATATTTTCATATGATAATGATATCCAATATAGTATAGACGATGAGGTAGAAGTTGAGTACTTTAATAAATGCATCAGATTATTTCCATCAGATAACATTAACGAATGCATAATTAGTTATTGTCATTTAATGTATGAATGAAATTTATGAAAACGGAGGATTTGTGACCAAATATGGCTCATCTCCATACGATATGATAGAATGCCTTCATATAAGATTAGCATTATGGACTGATTATCCGTCATTGACCTCAGAAAATTTTAATGAGATATTTATAAAGATATCTAGTAATTCTAATAAATATAAGTTCTGGGACTCTTATAGAAGTGACTATGGAAATGATACTCCGTTTAAATTTCCTGAGTCTGATTGTAATGACCCTATGGAGTTCAATGTCACCTTTTACTTAAAAAAAGATGGAACTGCAGCTGGATATACTCAATTTCTAGAAATTCAGAATACATCGGAGGTTAATGAGCTATGGATATACACTCATTTTAAATACAACTCTGAGGTATCTGATTTAATACTTAAGAACTCCCTAGAAAGTCATATATACGAAAACTTCCTAGGGAATTTAGATGTCAATAAGAGTTTAGATGACACTAAGTATCTAACTAGGAAGAGAATAGATAGCACTTATATAGAAACTTACCAGAGATTTACTAATTTAGTAACTCATCTATTATCAGATAAGAATTACTCAATATCTACTAACTCTTTATTATATTCGGATGATATAAAATGTAAGATAAAATTATCTAAAGTAAGAGTCCCTTATAGTAATGCATCTATTGGCATATATAATAATGACCTAGTAGTATGCAATTGGAGTGAATACATGTATAGATTGACTAGCTTATCTAAGAAAGATTCATCTGGAGATCCTATAGTATATCACTCTGGAAATATAAGAACTAGTACATCTTCAGGAGGGTATGGATTAAAAGACTACAGTATAAGAAAGGTAACTCCTTATTGTGTTGTATGTTACATTACAGTTAATCCTATTCAGGAGACTGCAATAATTTGTCTTGATGATAATGTAGTTAGGGCTAAAAATCCATATGAGTCATTTGTAAATAATCCGTATACTCCTAGGTCAGGATGCATAGTTAATAATTCAACTATGGAGTCAATTAAATTTAAAGATAGGGTAGGAAGTTATGAAGTGTACTTAAATTCAGTAAACTCAGTATACAATATGGATATACCTGGAAAACTAGTTAGAATGGAAGGGTCGTTCAGCGTATTTGAGTCTGGAGATAAGTATTATTATGCAAATTTAGAAGGTTCAATTATATCTGATTCAATGAATCTTATGGTACTTAACGATAACTGCCTAATGGATCAGGATAATGAATTTATATACTTTTATTTCACTTATAATAATAGTATAATAGACTTAGTGGATGAATTAGATGAAAAGTACTCTTATTTAGTATATAAAGTGAATAAATCAGATATAAGGAGTCCTTTGATTTCTAGTCTGAGGAGAAATAAGATAAGTTATTCTAATATCCCTAATATATTAACTACGTATGGTGGAATAATATTTTATAAGGATAAAGATGACTATTTAACTTATATATAAAATGTAGACATGGAGAATGTGAATCTTAAAAATATCTATTTTACTGATGACTTTAGAAAGGATGCCTTATTGGTATCTAAATCAATAGAGATATCATCATTTAGATTAGGTGAGTACAGTAGCGATGTTCCTAGAGGAGATACGTTAGAAGATGGGACTCATACTGGAATTAAATA
>OGIE01002779.1_pt1 | contig 20516 bp, 18 predicted proteins | sample 1571581 | NCBI WGS metagenome assembly OGIE01 (sample SAMEA2582021, study PRJEB24529) | metagenome | biome: Human gut stool | place: China | collected 2011
ATTATGAAGTAAAAGGCCTGAAATATGTGCCTGTAAAAGTTTCGGAAGATGATTACGAAGATTTCTGCAAAAAGTATGTTGTGGTAGAAAACGGCGGAACACTTTCCGGTGGATTTTCTGAAAATAAACTGCAGAGCTATACAGGCCTGGTTGCAGATGTAACAGAAAACACAAACGGTCTGAAGATAGCAGTGAAAAATGCAGATGGAAGCTTCTCCTTCTCTGCAAGAACAACAGGAAGTGAATCCGGAATCAAAGATCAGGCGCTGAAGACAGCTCCGGATGCTGAGACCGTAGGACTGACCGTGAAAGAAGCCAATGGTTCTTATGGAGAATTCCTTCGCGTAGATTTAACGGGAGATTACGGCGATCTGGCTGCTAATCTGCAGACCGTAACCTGGACTTATTACGGTGATGATTCCACTTATACGAATGCAAAAGCAACGTATGGAACAAAATTCGCAGCAGATAACTGGATGCATAAAGTAATGGGAATCCAGCTTGGCCTTACCGATTCCCTGCGCTGCACTTTACCGGAGGGAACGGATGGAACCGGTTATTGGAAGATTACGATTCATGCACTTGGCTATGCAGATGCTTCCTACACTTTTGAAGCAACCAAAGCGAACATTGTAGGAGCTGATCCGGTAGAGAGCACAGCAGCACTGGAAGAGGCAATTGCAAAGGCAGATGCACTGAATAAAGATCTTTACACGGAAACTTCCTGGAATAATATGCAGACAGAACTGGCAGAAGCAAAAGAAGCATTGGAGAAAAAACAGAGCCAGGGAACCGTAGACGAAGCAACAGAGCATCTGAATGCAGCAATCGAAGCACTTCAGTCCCAGTATGTATTAATGAACATTCCGTATGCTGAGTTCTATCAGGCAGAGGTTCATAACGATATTCCAGTAGATGCATTTACTTCCGCAACCAAGAACAAAACAAGAACAGCCTCCCTTTCTGGCGGATCTTACCATGTGAATGCAGACGGAAGCGATATTACAGGTATCACCTTCCCAGTAAAAGTAACAGAGGGTATGGATCTGAGCAAATACACGAAAGTGACAGATGAGGATTCTGTAGAAATCACCGTTACCAACCGTGGACAGACATCCACCACAACGTATACCGGAAAAGATGCACTGTATGAGAATGCAAGCTATGCATATTACACTTTACATGAGGTTCCGTCTTATTACAAAGAAGCATCTGTAGATGCAGACGGCAATGTAACCTTTGGTGCTGTTCAGGGAACCGAGACAGCAAAGCTGGAAAATGTAACGGCAGAGCTCTCCACTAACAGCAAATACGGTGATTATCAGCTGGATCTGGATGGTCTTACTGATACCATCAAAGCAGGCGAAGATACCGTATATGGTGTTGTTGTCAGCACAAAAGAGGGCAACGATTACGGAATGCGTCATCTGGAGAATATCTGGAGAGTGTCTAAGCTGGCATGGAGCACTGGATTTACCACAAGCGTTCATAATTGCCCGACTTCTTCTGAACATTACAAGAGTATGATGGGACAGACCATCAACAAAATTACCTATTACACCAGCAAGGGAATTTACGAAGTCGACGCAGATGTATATGTACCGGTTAAGTTTGCATATGAATTTTCTGTAGAGAATGCGTCTGTCACATCTGGAAATGCTTCTGTTAAACTGGAAGGCCTGCCGGATGATTACGATGCTGTCTATACAGTAGAAGGTCTGACGGGAACCGTGTCCGGTGATACTCTGTACTTCAAGAATGCAGAGAAAGGTTCTTATACATTGACTGTCAGCGATAAGAATGGTAAATATGCAGATCTTTCCGCAGACTTTATCCTTTACACGGAAGAGATGCCGGCAGCATTTAACGAAGATACGACAACACCGGGTCTGCTTAAGAAAGGGGATGCAACAGATGAAGAGTTTGCAGATTATCTGAAGAACATTACCTCTGTTACTGTAAATGGAAAAGCATATGCAGCAAGCGGAAGAGGAGCTGTTGTACTGTTCAATGAGGATGGTTCCTTAAAGACAGATGCAGCACCGTTCGCAGAGGGCGATTCCTTTGAAATTACAGTTTCTTCACTGGGATATCAGGATCTTAGCTTCACCTGGAAGAAATCAGCAGAAGAGCCGACTCCTACTCCTACAGAGACCCCAACCGTAACCCCGACCGAGACTCCGACGGTTACCCCAACTGAGACTCCGACGGTTACACCTACAACAGCACCAACCACAACCCCGACGACTGCTCCTACCACAATACCTACGACGCAGCCGACGAAGACCCCGACAAGCACCCCGAAAGCAACATCTACTCCGCTTGCAAGTAATAAAGTATCCAATACCTCTACTTCCAAGAAGAGTGATAATGCAAAGACCGGTGATGCTACCAACATCTGGGGATGGGTAAGCATGGCAGTTGCATCTCTTGGCGCTGGCGGACTTGGATTCAAACTCCGCGGCAGAAAGAAAAAAGACGACGAAGAGTAATTCAGAACGAAATAACTGAGAAATTCTTCTGACATAAGAAATCACAGAAACCTCTGTTCCAGCTTTTCTGGCGGAGGTTTCTGACGTTTCGAGGAGTAAAAAAAGTGATTCTTTTCTTTTTGTAAAAAACAAAAAATTAAGTGTTCACACAACGCCCAATTCATGCGATAATAATACTGTATTTTTTGCACATGCAGCATAATGGAGGTGACTGAAAAAATATGACAGCAAAACTGTTGGAAAAACATATTACCGATACGATTCGGGAATGGCAGGTGAAGATCGGCTATGAGGGCGGTACGATGAAGCTCTACTACCCGGCGGAGTCCCTGCGCCGTTCCCTCTCTTTAGACGAAACAGAAGACCTGGCTAAAGCGCTTTCCGCGTTCTGTAAGAACGTACAGCCGCGCCTTGGAATGCTCGCTATTTCGGCAGTCAAAGACCGCTACTGTGTGGAAATCCCGGAGGAGGGATGTTCTTATATCGAGCGGAAAATTCCTGTTCCGGAGCTCCTGCAGAACCTTCTGCAGGTGATCACAACGCCTGGAAACACAATGGAACAGGTTCGAAACTGCTTTTCTTCCTATGCAGAGAAAATGCATACTACCGTGGAAGAAAACGCATCCGAGGAGCATGAGATGGGCCATGTATTTTCTTTTTCAGACCCGTCTGTAGATGAATACTGTTACTGTGTCGAAGAAAATGAATTCGGCCTGACGTATCACCGTTTTTCACGGGAAGATTACGAGGCTTTATAAATAAAAGGAGGATATACACCATGGAATTTACAAAACTGCTGGAAGAAAGAAGAAGCATCCGCGCGTTTGCTCCGGAGAAACACGTAACCGCAGAGCAGATCCAGGAGATCGTACAGGCAGCGATTCAGGCACCATCCAAAAAAAAACTCACAGACAACACGGTACTATGCCCTTGTAACACCGGAGAAAGTCGAAGAATTTTCCGCAAAATGCCTTCCAGAATTCAATCAGAAGAGTTCAAAGGGAGCCGCACTTGTCGTAACAGCATTCGTAAAAGACCGCTCCGGCTTCACGCAGGACGGAACACCGGACAATGAAGTCGGAAACGGCTGGGGCTATTACGATCTTGGCCTGCATGACGAAAACCTGATCCTGCGCGCAAGAGAACTCGGCCTTGATACTCTGATTATGGGAATCCGTGATGAGAAAGCTATCCGTGAAGCCCTCTCCATTCCGGAGAATGAGCTCCTTGGTGCTGTCATTGCTGTCGGCTACCGTGCCATCAACCCGGACAAGCCGAAACGTAAAACCGTGGACGATATCTTAAAACTGTTCTAAATCCGGCGCATCCGTGTGAAGACGTGCGCGGTACTTTCCAGGTGGGAATCCAAAGAACCGGGAAAACTGCTTGCTGAACGCATAGACATCGCCATATCCGACAAGACCGGCAATTTCCTTCATCGGTACGCCGCCCTCGAGAAGAATACGGGCCTGCTCCATTTTCTTCCTAGTGCGGTACCGTGCAGGAGAGACGCCGGTCTGTTTTTTAAATACTTTTCGAAACGTCTCATAACCGATCTGGAGTGACCGGGCAAGCTCTTCGAGAGAAATTTCTTCATCAAGATTCTGCGAGAGCATATCGCAGGCGGCCTCGATCGGATCCCGCTGCAGATTCACCCGGTGCGCATGGTAGCCGTACATTCGCAGAATCTCTTTTTCCATCTCCGGAATCCGCAAAGGCAGCAGACTGTCCGGTGTGGCCTTTAACGACTGCAGAAGCTTCTGATACCGCTCGAGATCGCCGGGAAGCAGCTCTGCCTTTAGCACCGGCTCCCGGTTCAGAACCGAAAGCGAGCAGAAAGAATCAAAAAACGGTTTCCCAATCGAGATAAAAAATTCCAGCCATTTCCCATCGGGGTCTACGCGTGTGGAATGCGGCACACCCGGCAGACGCTGGACCAGGCTTCCCGCCTGCAGCGGATAGGAGGTGCCGTCCTCGGCAATATATTCCCCGCTCCCGCGCAGCAGCACGAAACAGCTGTAATACTCGTTCGAAAAATGATACTGCGAGCGGTCCGCCGTCTCTTTCCGCATAAAACCGCACGCCAGAATCCCGTTCTTCATTTCATTTCCAATACAGCGATAGATAACATCGCTCTTTTCTATTTTTGCAAGCAGATATTCCGGTATCATACGACTTCTCCTTTGCTTTCCCATTTTGGATAAAAGAAACACCAGATCAACTATTTCTCATCCACGTGCAGTGTTTTATACTGAATCATAAGATAACTGCATGAATCTTCTGAAAATCCACAGATGTATTATATCACAGGAAAGCAAAAAAGGAACACCAATCTGGATAAAAAGAAGAGAGACAGTCGGAAAATGCGAAAGCAAAGGCAAGGAGGGTTTCAAGAACATGAGACAGACAAGAGACTGGGAAAATCAGTATATAACGCAGAAAAATCGTTATCCGATGCATACGCCATACGGTGCGTATGAGACGGTAGAGCAGGCGCTCGCCGGAAATCGGAACGCGTCCCGCTTTGTAATGGATCTGAACGGAGACTGGAAATTCAAAATGTATCCGTCACCGGAAGCGGTGGAAGCATTTTATGAAGAGAATTTCGATCACGCAGCATGGGATGCGATTCCGGTGCCGTCCAACTGGGAACTGCAGGGATATGGAAAGCCGGTTTACACCAATATGCTGTATCCGTTCAAACGGGAGGCAAACGGCGAAGCATTTGAGATCGAGATTACCGAAGGCACCTACGAGCTGAATGCGCCGTACGTACCGGAGAAAAATCTGACTGGCTGCTATTTCAGAACCTTTGAGGTTCCAACAGACTATATCGGCCGACAGCTTCTCATCGATTTCGGCGGTGTGGAGTCCTGCTTCTATCTCTGGGTCAACGGAAAACAGGTGGGGTATTCCCAGGACAGCAAAGTGAACGCGGAATTTGACATCACTGAATATGTGCAGGAGGGAACGAACACCCTCGCCGTACAGGTAATGCGCTACTGTGACGGTACTTACCTGGAAGATCAGGATTACTGGCATCTGTCCGGTATCTACCGCGATGTCCGCCTCGTATCGAAACCGGTGCAGCACATCCTGGACTATAAGGCAGAGACACTGTTCACACACCCGGATTACACGAAAGCTACCCTCTCTGTCACGATCTGGCCGGACAACTCCAAACCGCTGTACGGCGAGTATCATGCCAAAGTGACGCTGTATGATGCAGAACAGAACAAAGTAACCGAGATGGATTCGAGACCGTTTGCTGAGTGCGGCTTCTATCTGATGCCGAAATTCATCGCAACCGTTACTGCTCCGGTAGAGAACCCGGCACTCTGGACTGCAGAGACTCCGACACTTTACACCCTCGTTGTCGAGCTACAGAACAAAGAGAATGAGACGGTTGATATCGAGAGCTGCAAGGTCGGCTTCCGTCAGGTGGAAATCAACAGCCGCGGTGTTCTGACCCTGAATGGCAAACGCCTTGTGATCCGAGGTGTTGACCGCCACGATTTTTGCGCCGAGACGGGACGTACCGTTTCTGAGGAGCAGATGCGAAAAGAAATTGCTGTGATGAAACGCCTGAATTTCAACGCTGTTCGTACCAGCCATTATCCGAATTCCGTGAAATGGTATGATCTGTGTGACGAGCTTGGCATTTACCTTGTCGATGAGACAAATCTTGAGACGCACGGTTACGGCGGACAGCTCAGTGCATCCGCTGAGTGGACAGCCGCTTATCTGGAGCGTGCAACCCGTATGGTACTGCGTGATAAAAACCATCCTTCCATCGTCTTGTGGTCCCTTGGAAATGAATCCGGTGCCGGGGCGAATCATGCTGCGATGCACGGCTGGATCCGCGAATACGACAAGACAAGATACGTTCAGTATGAGTCCGGCAACCCAAAGAGTAATATTTCCGACGTCATCTGCCCGATGTATCCGACGATGAGCTGGCTTGAGGATGTGATGGCAGACGATTCTGATCTCCGCCCGTTCATCATGTGCGAATATGCGTATGCAAAGAGCAACAGCAACGGAAACTTCAAGGAGTTCTGGGACTATGTCAATAAATACCCGCGTTTCCAGGGCGGCTTTATCTGGGATTTCGCGGACAAGGCGATTGCGATCCACGAGGAGGACGGAAATATCAAATACGGCTACGGCGGAGCGTTCGGAGAGGATGTGACCGATCCGGTTCCGGATATGTGTCTGAATGGTGTTGTCTTTGCCGATCTTTCCTATAAACCGGGCGCCTATGAGGTGAGAAACGGCCAGTCCCCGGTTACGATTGAGCAGGTGAAAAATCCATATACCGGCGAAACTATATGGGTGCTGGCAAACCGCTACCATACCCTCGATCTTTCTCATCTGCAGGTGCGCTATGAAATTGTGCAGAACGGCGAAACGCTTGCAAAAGGCAGCTATCCGGCATTTTACACGGCAGCCGGAACAACAGAGACGCTTCCGCTTCCGGAGCTTCCGGCGAAACTGCATGGCGAGGCGTATGTAAATTATTACGTTGAGCTTGCCCAAGATACCTTCTATGCCCCGGCGGGAACAGAACTATACCGCCGTCAGATTCCGGTTACTTCAGGTGTTTATCTGGCAGACGAGAAAACGATTGTCGGGAAACCACTGACCGTATCGGAGGATGAAAATCATGTTCGCATCACCGGCGAAGAGACCGAAATTATCTTTGATAAAAAGACAGGTGAATTTACCAGATATCAGGCAAAGAGCGTTTCTTTTATGACCGGCGGAAAAGATGAATTTTACCGTGCCCCAACCGGTATTGATGAGGGAACCCATGAAAGTGATTACGATGATATCTGGCGCGCGGAAGGTCTGGATCGTCTGAAAAAGGAAGTACAGTCAGTATCGGCTGTCAGTGCCGGAAATCAGGTGCTTCTTGAAGTGCAGGCTTCCTATACCGCGGAGCCGGACAACGCAGTACTCTTTACCGCTCATACTCTGTATCGCATCGGCAGTGAGGGAATGGAGCTGAAAAACGAAGTAACAAACAACAGCGGTCTTGAGACCATCGCAAGAGTCGGACAGTCGTTCCGCTTCCCTGCAGCGTTTGATACGCTCACCTGGTATGGAAAAGGTCCCTGGGAGACGTATGCAGACCGAAAGGACGCAGCTTTTACCGGATTTTACACATCTTCTGTAGCAGAACAGCACGTTCCGTTTGTAGTACCTTGCGAATGCGGTGGCCATGAGGATACGCGATTTGCCGTTCTTTCGGATGGAACACATACCGTTCAGATTGTGGGCAGTGATGATTTCCATTTCAGTGCACTTCCTTATTCTATAGCAGAATATCGAAAAGCCACATATGAGGAAGAACTTCCGGAGCAGACAACAGGAACCTGGCTGATCCTGGATGCAGCGCACGCAGGCCTTGGCGGAGATACCGGCTGGACGAAAAACATCCATCCGGAATATCGCGTATGCAAGGGAAGATATAGCTATACGTTCCGTTTCCATTTCGCATAAAAGAAAAAATCGGCCAACTGCCTATTGGATTCTTACGGAACAAATTACAGATTTCTCGTGAATGCTGCATATGATGAAATGAAGAAAGCTATGAGGAAGCAGGATATTTGCCTGCTTTTTCATAGTTTTTTAAGTTAATCTTAAATTTAGTAAAAAATAACTTAAATTAAGTTGACAGTTATTTGCTATCATATTAACGTAATCTTAGATGTTAATAACGTCATAGAGGAACTAATAGATAAGTGACAGAAGGTAGGAAAGAACGTGGGACGAAGAAAGAAGGTCCGTCTGGAACAGATTGCAGTGCAGTGGAGAAAAGAAAATTCATACGGTAGATATAACAATTCTTCCGGAAGAGGTAACGGATACAACTCCATTTTATCTGATGTCATTAATTATTGCATAAGATTTTTGAAGGAGAGGCTTCCGGAGATTGAGACAGCAGCACTTGGAAATGAAGCTGGAATGATCGGTGCAGCAAGTTTACTGTAAAATATGGAGGAGATAAGATGAGAATTAATCCTGATAATAAAAAAATACGTTATAGCGGAAGGATTGACTGGGCGAATCCAAAAGAACCAATCTGGGTTTATCCATGTACATCTGTGGAATTTAAATTTACAGGAAAATATTTGAAAATTTTCCTGAGAAACAAAAATGAATACTGGCAGAATTATCTTGGATGTATTTTAGATGGAGTGCAGTCGTGTTATTATCTGGATAACGAGAAAGAGAATGAAATAGAGATTCGTGTTCCTGAGAATGAAAACGGAGAACATCATGTTCTTTTCTTTAAACGTCAGGATTCCTGCCATGAGATGCACATCCTTGGATTTGAAATTGAAGACGGAGCAAAATTATTGGAACTTCCGGATGCACAGACAAGAAAAATTGAAGTTTACGGAGATTCTGTATCAGCAGGAGAAGTGACAGAAGCAGTGGATTATACAGGAAAGACGGACCCTGAACATCAGGGAGGTTATTCTAACAGCTGGTATTCCTATGCATGGATGACAGCACGTATGCTGAATGCACAGATCCATGATATCGCACAGGGCGGAATTGCATTGCTGGATGGACAAGGCTGGTTCCATGAGCCGAATCAGATTGGAATGGAAAGTGCCTGGAATAAAATCCGCTTCAATAAAACATTTGGTGAACTGACAGAATGGGATTTTAATCAGTATACACCGCAGGTTGTTGTCGTGGCAATTGGCCAGAATGATAATCATCCGTTTGATTACATGTCAGAAGACTATATGTGTGAGAAAGCAATTCTTTGGAGAGAACACTATACAGAATTTTTAAAAAAACTGCGTCAGGTATATCCGAAGGCATCGGTCATCTGCTGTACGACATTGCTTGAGCATGACAGTTCTTGGGACAAAGCAATTGACGATGTAGTGGTTTCTATGGGAGACAGTAAGATTTCCCATTGTATCTTTAAAAGAAACGGAGCAGCGACTCCAGGACATCTCAGAATTCCAGAAACCTATGAGATGGCGAGAGAACTTGCTGATTATATAGAGAATCTGGGAATCGAGGAATGGAAATAATTAGAATAGTAGAGTAATAAGAGGAAGATATCCTGGTGGTCTGATCCGGTTTTATTAGGACATTATCCGGATGAGGGATTGGTGCGTTATGAAAAATATCTTCCGAAAATCACAGAAGAAGATATGCGTCTGATCTCAGAACCGATCGATATCTATGGACAGAATATTTATAATGGAAGATGCGTCCGTATGGGGGAAGACGGAAAGCCACAGGAGGTTTGCCGATATGAAGGATTTCCTAAAACTGCGATCCAATGGCCGGTAACACCGGAATGTCTGCAGTGGGGACCGAAGTTTTTATATGAAAGATATCATAAGCCAATTTACATCACAGAGAACGGATTATCCTGCCATGATGTGATCTCATTAGATGGAAAAGTGCATGATCCAAACAGAATTGATTTTCTTGCAAGATATTTGCGAGAACTGAGAAAAGCAGCAGAGGAAGCGGATATCAGAGGATATTTCCAGTGGTCTTTGATGGATAATTTTGAATGGGCCAAAGGTTACTCATATCGATTTGGACTCGTATATGTGGACTACAGAAATCAGGAGAGAATTATGAAAGATTCCGCATTCCGGTATAAACACGTGATAGAAACAAACGGAGCAGAATTATAAATGGAAATAAAAGATCCCTTTTGGGGTTTATTTAGTAGCGTTAATAATAAATACTTGACAATTTATAAGGAGTGGTGTAGGGTAAAGGTGTCAAAGGAATTTCACCGGATTGGGTGTAATTCCGTTCACTATCCTATACGAAAAGAAGAGGTATTCATGATGAAAGAATTAAAGCCAATCAAAGAGGGTAAGGTACGCGAGATTTATGATAACGGCGACAGCCTGATCATGGTAGCAACCGACCGTATTAGCTGTTTTGATGTCATTCTGAACAATGTGGTAACAAAAAAAGGTACCGTTCTGACCCAGATGTCCAAATTCTGGTTCGATCTGACAGAAGACATCCTTCCGAATCATATGATCTCTGTAGACGTAAAAGACATGCCGGAATTTTTCCAGCAGGAGAAATTTGACGGAAACAGCATGATGTGCCGTAAGCTGGAAATGCTTCCTATCGAGTGCATTGTCCGCGGCTACATTACCGGAAGCGGCTGGGCAAGCTATCAGAAAACAGGAAAAGTATGTGGCATCGAGCTTCCGGAAGGATTAAAAGAATCTGACAAGCTTCCTGAGCCAATCTACACTCCGTCCACAAAGGCTGAAATCGGAGATCATGACGAAAATATCTCTTATGAGCAGAGCATCGCCCATCTGGAAAAATACTTCCCGGGAAAAGGAGCCGAGTATGCAGAGAAGCTTCGCGACTACACCATCGCGCTGTATAAAAAATGTGCCGATTATGCTTTAAGCAAAGGCATTATCATTGCAGACACAAAATTTGAGTTTGGTCTTGATGAAAACGGAAATATCGTAATCGGCGACGAGATGCTGACTCCGGACAGCTCCCGCTTCTGGCCGGCAGATGGTTATGAACCAGGCCATGGTCAGCCATCTTTTGACAAACAGTTCGCGCGCGACTGGCTCAAAGCCAACGATGGAAACCACGACTGGACTCTGCCGCAGGAAATCGTAGACAAGACGATCGAGAAATATCTTCAGGCATATGAGATGCTGACAGGAAAACCGCTGGCATAAAGAACATCATAGTGTTAAAAAGCTACAGGAGGCAGGTTCTGCCTCCTGTTTTTGCATATTTTGTGATAAGATCAGATGATAATCTGATACTCAAATGCGTGAAACATGTGATATAATGGGAAGAAAGACAGGATGCGAAGGAGGAAACACGATATGAAAATTGCTGCTGCAATTGAAAAAATGACAGATTTTTATAAGGGAAATATTCATGATATTTATCATTTTCTGAAGGTATGGGCCTTTGCAAAGAACATCGGCGAGGCGGAAGGACTGGATCCAAAAACACAGGAAACGCTGGAGATGGCAGCTGTTGTCCATGATATTGCCTGCCCGCTGTGTCGGGAAAAATACGGAAATACCAGCGGAAAGCATCAGGAAGAGGAAAGTGCGCCGCTCGTTGCAGAATTTTTCAAAGATGTACCGGCAGGAGAACTGGATGTCGAACGCATCACATGGCTGGTTACGCATCATCATACCTATACAAATGTAGAGGGAATGGATTACCAGATCCTGCTGGAAGCCGATTTTCTGGTCAATGCCGGCGAGAGCGAATATTCAAAACAGGCGATTGAAAATTTCTGCAGAAAAGTATTTCGGACGGAAGCGGGAACGCATCTGTTGAAGAGTATGTTTCCGGAGAAGGAATAAGGTCATGAAGTGTGACATCCTCCACCACCTGTAGAGGTGGTGGAGGATGTCACTTTTACAGCAGGACAGCCGGGGGCATTTAACCTTTATGGCGGTCAACCGGGAGATCCCGAAGTATCTGGATGCTACCTTATGGAACAGGGGATTTGTGGATACAAACGGCAAATACTATGAGCTTTGGAATGCGCAGGCACAGTATTATACGGAGTAAAATTTTGGCAATCTGTCGGCAGAAGCCATTCACAGAGAGATTGACGGTACACTGAAACGGCTGGGAACAGATTATCTGGATCTGTATATCATTCACCGTTTTGACTACGAAACTCCGATTGAGGAAACGATGGAAGCCCTGAATGTATGACCGCACTGGCATGGCAATGGGCGAAGGGAGTCAGCTCCCCGATTATCGGTGCGACCAAGGCGGCAATTGTTTCGTAAAAAACTATGGCATGTAAAACGCCGTCAGACTTGTTGTAGTCTGACGGCGTTTTACGTTAGGAAGCTCTTTGAAGAAACATCTATATTATTTCGTTTCCTGTCCCGCTTTCTTCCGGAACAGTTCTTTTCCACAGCTGATGACAATGATGACACCAAGAACCATCAGCAGAATGGCGATGATGAGCTGCAGTCCCTCAACGAGGAAGACAGCGGTTCCTGCTCCATACGCTTTTACAAGTGCAATGACACGCTCTACCAGTGCGGTAAAGGTGACACAGAGCATGATGATGAGCGGCGGGAACAGGGTTCTGTTTTCACGGCCGGTGACTTTCAGGAAGACACAGAGCGTGATCAGAACGAGTGCACTCAGCATCTGGTTTGCACTTCCGAACAGCGGCCAGATATTGGCATATCCGATCTGGGTCAGGATGTAGCCGCAGAGCAGAGTAACAATGGTAGAGAAATATTTATTGCAGAGCAGCTTTCTCCATCCGGCAGCATGTTCCATATCATCGACAGTGAACAGTTCCTGGAAGGACATACGGCCGATTCGTGCAACGGAGTCAAGACTGGTAAGTGCCAGCGCCGATACACACATCGTCATGAAGCACTGTGCTCCGTATACCGGGATGCCGAACATTTCCAGAAATCCGGCAACACCGGAAGAAAAGATCGCAAATGGCGTTCCGACAGCAGCCGTACCGTCTGCAGAAGCAGCAGCACCGGCAACGCAGAGGGCGAGGACGGCAAGCAGGCTCTCCAGAACCATAGCTCCGTATCCGACTTTCTGCATATCTTTTTCATTCGCAATGGTTTTCGAAGAGGTTCCAGACGATACCAGGCTGTGGAATCCGGAAACAGCACCACAGGCAACGGTGACAAACAGGATCGGGAACAGATCTCCGGATGCCGCATTGTGGAAACCGGTGTACATTGGAAGATTCATTTTCGGGTGTGCAACAACAAGTCCGACAACAGCGCCAAGGATCATGCCGGCAAACATAAAGGTTGTCATAAAGTCACGCGGCTGCATCAGAAGCCACATCGGAAGGACAGCGGCAAGAAAGATGTAGGCAAATACCAGATAAGTCCAGGTTGCTTTGCTTGTTACAAGCGGTACATTCATGCCGATTGCAAAAGCTGCAACGGTGCATGCAAGGCCGAGTACCATTTCTTTCCAGCCTTTCCACTGCAGTTTTTTCTGGAGCAGTCCGAAGACAACAGCAAAAGCGATAAACAGAAGGGAGATGCTTCCGGCAGCGCCGTTTACAGTTGCCTGGGCAGAAAGCTTTGTGACGCCGTCAACCGTTTCGTAAGCATTAAATGTTCCGGCAACCATATCTGCAAAGGCGGCGATAACGATCAGTGTAAAGAGCCAGCAGAAGAGAAGAAACAGTTTTTTTCCTGTTTTGCCGATGTATTTCTCAATGAGAAGTCCCATGGATTTTCCTTCGTTTTTGACACTCGCATACAGCGCACCGAAATCGGTAACAGCACCAAAGAAGATACCGCCGATCAGGATCCATAAAAGGACGGGAACCCATCCAAAGACAGCGGCCTGAATGGCACCGGTGACAGGGCCTGCACCAGCGATGGAGCTGAACTGGTGGGCAAACACCGTCCAGCCATTGGTGGGCACATAGTCCCGGCCATCCTCGTGGACGACAGCCGGAGTCTTGGCTGCGGGGTCGATGCCCCATTTGTTAGCCAGCCAGCGGCCGTAAAGCACATAAGCGCCAAACAGGCACACCGCTGCGATCAATACGATGACCAGCGTATTCATAGTTTTCTACCTCTTTCCTTTTTTCACTCCGCAACAGGTTCGGAACGATAGGATGCCGTCCGGCAAAGCGCTTCCCCGGAGCGTAAAAAACCTTCGTCCTCAGCACATGACCGGGCTTTCCGGCCACACTCCGAAGACGAAGGCTTCTGCTCCCGCCTGCCAGGGCAGGAGCAATACTCCGCGGTACCACTTCGCTTGCTGTGTTAAAACAGCCACTCTCCCACGCATGGTATACTGACCATGCTGCCCGATAACGTGGGCTGGACGGCACCATGCTACTTGGGGGCACAAAACCCGGTTCACACAGGCTGCTCGCAGGCGAGGGTCCTCTGCTCCTGACTGCCGCTTTTTCACCCGAGAAGCGGCTCGCTGAAAGAGGGTGATGCAGAAGATCATGTCCTGTTCCTTGCATTTGCTGAATGATTGTGTCCTACTTTATTCCCGTTTTCATCAATTGTCAATATTTCTGTAACAAGTTCAGAGGATACGCCAATTCAAGCCATTTTCTGGGAATAATTTTTAGGTGATTTTCTTTCATGTGTGAAGAGAATAAAACTGAATACGCTCTTAATTGAAAACCATTCACCCACAGGTCTTGACTTTCACACTTTGAAGTGCTAAAGTAATAGCGTGCAGAATATTCCGCGCGGCAGCACCGGCTGCTTTGCATGCTGTCGCCGCTGTTATAATAAGGAGAAAAACAATGGCTGAAAAAAATTCCAGAAGAAACGAGACGACGGATGCACTGTTTGACGCTATCCTCAGTCTGGAGAGCCGGGAAGAGTGCTACGCCTTTTTTGAGGATCTGTGCACTGTAAAGGAGATCTCGGATATGGCGCAGCGCCTGCAGGCCGCAAAGCTGCTGCTGGACGGTGCCACCTATGAGCAGATCGTCAAGGCGGTGGAGATTAGCACCGCCACCATCAGCCGCATCAACCGCTGCATCCAGTACGGTTCCGGCGGCTACCGCGACACCATCGAGAAGGTGCGCGCACAGGCAGAAAAGCAGTAACAGCCGTACCCGCCGCAGCATAGGATAGGGCACACGACCGGAAAGGAAGGTTTTGCCCTATGATGATCGATACCCCCTGTGCCCGTTCTCAGTGTCCGGAGATGCCCAAGGTCAGCTTGGATCAGGCTGTTGTGGACCTGATGGAAAGCATTGCCTTGCAGGAAACGGCGCTCAGCCACATTTTGTGTGCCGAAAGCCGGAAGATGCAGAAAGCCATGGATCTGGACGGTCTGGATCTTTGCAAGCTGCTGGAAGTGAACGACTCCGCCACCAACATGGTGCACGCCGTCGCAAACCTTGAGCTGGTGCTCAAGGATAAGCTGGAGTTCGTTTCCAACAACCTCTATGTCCCGGGGGACAGCGGCTGCCCATCACCTGCGCAGTAATGTTTTTTGCGTGGGACGATCTTTACTGCAATCTAACCCGTGAAAATGCAATGTCGGGCAGCCCGCAGGCTGCCCGACATTGCTCTGAATCGTTCTGCCGCAAGGGAGGCTGCTGCACAAAACAGGGTGCAGCAGCCTCCCTTTTTATGAAAATCCTGCATAAGAGACAGAAAAATCTTTTGTTGGAATTGCTGATGTATCAAATCTGTGCTATACTATTGGATGTATCACCATGAAAGCGAGGAATAAAATATTGCTGCATTATGATGCGATCCTATTTGATGTGGACGGGACGCTGATCGATTCGGCCCCCGGTATCATTCATACATTGCAAGAGGTTTTCTGCACCATGGGTGTGGATGTATCCGGCGTAAACCTGCGCCGGTATCTGGGCCCGCCGCTGCGCAAAAGCTTCGGTGAGCACTTCACCGACCCGGCGCTGATCGAAAAGGCCACCGACCTTTACCGCACGAGCTATGCGGTGAAGGGCAGCCACGAGTGTGCTGTGTTCCCGGGCGTTCTGCAGATGCTGCAAACCCTGAAGCAGGCTGGTTTTATTTTGTGCACCGCCACCTCCAAGCCCACCAAGGTGGTCACCCCTATTTTGGAGGAGCAGGGTCTGGCGCAGTATTTTGATTTTATCGGCGGTGCCTCCATGGACGAGAGCCGGGACACCAAGACCGAGGTCGTGCGTTATGTGCTCAGCCAGCCCGCCTTGCAGGGCAAGCGGGTGCTGATGGTGGGCGACCGCAACGATGATATGCGGGGCGCTGCCGACTGCGGTCTGGATGCTGCCGGTGTGCTGTACGGCTACGGCAGCCGGGAAGAGCTGGAAGCTTTCCATCCGGTGCTGCTGGCCGAAAGCTGCGCCGACCTTACCGACCGGCTGCTGGCAGCCCGGGTATGACAGGAAGTTTCATTCCTTCGGAAGGAGAATGGATAGAATATGAGAAGCAATAATCAACAGGAGAACAAGGCACTGACCCCGATGCAGAAGCAGGCGGTGCTGGTGTGCATCGTGTGTGCACTGGCGGCGCTGCTGACCATCGGCATCACCCTTACTATGCTCAAGCGGGGCAAGAACCCGACGGAGCAGCCGGGGGATTCTTCCATTATTACCCCCGCGCCCGCTCCGGAAGGGGAGGAGGATATCTCCGACCACTACCAGATCAACGAGACTTCCAGCGCGCTGCTCACCGGGACTGCTGATGCTGGTGACGCCTATCAGGAGCAGACCCTTTTTATCGGCGATTCCAACACGGTGCGTTTGTACGCCAACGGTCTGATCTCGCTGCAGCAGTTCTGCGCCAAGGAAGGCATTGGCACCAGTGCCGCCCTGAACGAGGGCATCGTTACCTTTAAGCGGGACGATAACCGCTACACCATTGCGCAGGCGGTGGCCAAAATGAAGCCCCGCCGGGTGGTCATTATGCTGGGCACCAACGACAACGGCATGAATACCGAGGACTTTATCAGCAACTACACCGCGCTGGTACAGGCCATTCAGGCCAGCTATCCCTATACCGATATCATCGTCAACACGGTGCCGCCGGTCCCGTCCAACCACTCCAACTACCCCAACATGGACCAGACCCGTATTGATGATTTCAACATGGCGCTGCTGACCATGTGCGAGCAGCTGGGCGTCAAGTTCCTCAACTCTGCCGAGGCACTGAAGGACGCCAACGGCTACGGCAATGTCGATTACTACCAGAGCGGGGATATCCACCTCAAGCCCGCAGGCCTGAAGGTGCTGCTGAAGTATCTGCGCACCCACGCCTACGAGACCGAGGATCGCCGCCCGGATACCAATAATATCCCCACCCGCGCCGAGTATACCGCCAAGCCCAGCTCTGCGGTGGAGGCACCCAGCAGCTCGGAGGCGGTCTCCTCCTCTGTTGTTGAGGAAAAAACGGAGTATCAGGCGGACTATCGTGTGGACAAAACCGGCGGCGGCTCCCTGACCTGCGGCGACGAGAGCGGCAAGTCTCTTACCGTCAAGGTGACCAGCGCCGCCCAGAGCGTTAAGGTGACCGCTGTGCCGGAGGACGGCTATGTGTTCGTCAAGTGGAGCGATGGCGTGACCAAGCGCACCCGCACTGATACCAATTTTGACCAGAACGTGGATGTGACCGCTGTGTTTGCAGCAGCCTCTATCCAGGTCAGCAGCAGCGGTAAGGCTGGGCTGGGGGATTCCTATACCTTTAAGGCAACCCTCAAGGGCAAGTATCTGGATGCTTCCAGCATCCGCTGGTATGTCAACGGCAGCGAGGTAACACAGGCTGCCGGTAAGACCACCGTAAAGGGCGAGGTAGACCCCTCCATGGTGGGCGGCACCTTCCGGGTGTATGCCACCGCCAGCTATAATGACTGCACCGTCACCAGCAACAAGCTGGAACTTACGGTCAGCGGTGGAACGTCCGGCAGCACCAGCAGCTCCAGCAGTTCCAGCAGCTCCAGCGCTTCCTCTAAGGAGGATAAGCCTGCATCCTCCAAGGAAGAAACGTCCTCCTCTAAGGAAGAAAAACCGGCCTCTTCCAAGGAAGAGAAACCCGCTTCTTCCTCCTCGAACGGTACTTCTGAAAGCGCTGGCAGCTCCTCCAAGGTGGAGAAGCCTGCCTCTTCTGCGGCATCTTCTAAGGAAGAAAAGCCCGTCTCTTCTTCGCAGAGCAGTTCCTCTTCCAAGGAGGAAAAACCAGCCTCTTCTAAAGAGGAAAAGCCCGCTTCCTCCAAAACCGAGGTAAGCGCCAGCAAGGAAGCTGCCAACTAAGGGCACATTTCCTCCTTGCGCCGCATAGGCTGGCGGGAGAGGAAGGTGGAGCCTTATGTACTGGGAAGCGATGCGCACGCCCGCCCTGCCCGGCGAGTATGACGTGACCGACGGCAGCGTGGATTACTACGATACCGACTGGGAAAACGTGGATAACAGCGCACTGGAGGAAGAAATGCAGAAATGTGGTCTGACGCCCTGCGAGGGTAAAACAATGTGTCCGGACAACACCCCGGCACAAACAGACCTGTCTGCGTATGAGATCGTTTCTGAATAATGGGAAGCCAGCTCTGCCGGGGGTGGGGCTGGCTTCTCCCTGTTGATACACCAAAGTGGGAAATGCTGAAAAGAAAGTGAGATACTATGGCAAAATATTATTGCATCCTGTTCGATGCAGACAATACGCTGCTCAACTTTGACGCAGCGGAAAACAAGGCGCTGACCGAAACGCTGGTGAACTACGGCATCGAGCCGGACGCCGAGACCGTGCAGACCTACCGCACCATCAACGAGGAACTGTGGCGGCAGCTGGAAAAAGGCCAGATCCGCCGCGAGAAGCTGTTCGGCGAGCGGTTCAGCCGCTTTTTAAAGACCATCGATGCCGCCGGTGACGGCGTGGAGATGAACCGCTTTTATCTGGAGCAGCTGTCCACCCACCCGGACTTGATGAACGCCGAGGTTTTGGACGTGCTGCGGGAGCTTTCCGAGGTGGCAACGCTGGCTATCGTCAGCAACGGTGCCCAGATGGTGCAGACCCGCCGTCTGGCGGAAAGCGGCGTGATGAACTTTATGGAGGACGTGTTCATCTCTGAGAAAATGGGCTGCGAAAAGCCCAATGCCCGCATCTTTGATGCGGCTCTGCGCGCACTGGGCGTGGAGAATCGGGAGCACGTTCTGATGGTGGGCGACAGTCTGGCCAGCGATATTCAGGGCGGCAGCAACGCCGGGCTGGATACCTGCTGGTATAACCCCAACCACGCCGAGAACCCCGGCAAGGTGATCCCCACCTACGAGATCGCCAGTCTGGAGGAACTGTATCCGCTGGTGATGGAGCAGGAGGAACTGGCCAACGTTGGCCTGAAGAACCGCCGCCACCAGTGCTGAAACTTGAAAAAACGGATAACGGAACAAAATTATGCTGATACATTTGGAAAAATTGGGTAAGACCTTTGGCGAAAAGGTGGTGCTGCACGATGTGACCGCCAGTGTCGAGCGGGAAGATCGCATCGGCATTGTGGGACAGAACGGTGCAGGCAAGACCACTCTGCTCAAGATTCTTACCGGCGAATATCAGGACTACGAGGGCGAGTTCAGCGTGACCCACGGGGTAACACTGGGCTATCTGGAGCAGAACGCAAAGCTGGACGCCACGCTGGATATCTACGGCGAGATGCGCGCCACTTTTGCCCCGGTGCTGGATGCCATGGCGCAGATGCAGATCTTGGAACGCCGCATGGCTGCCCAGCCCGATAACGCCGACCTGCTGGCACAGCACGATGCCCTGCAAAATATTGTGGACGCCGCCGACGGCTACAACATGGACGTGAACATCAAAAAGGTGCTGTCCGGCATGGGTTTTGCACAGGATACATGGCAAAAGAACATTGCAGTGCTCTCCGGCGGTGAGCTGACGCGGCTGCGCTTGGCAAAGCTGCTGCTGGAAAAGCCCGATGTCCTCATTCTGGACGAGCCCACCAACCACTTGGACTTTGCCACCATGGAATGGCTGGAAAATTACCTCAAGGGCTACTCCGGTGCGGTGCTGGTGGTCAGCCACGACCGCTATTTCCTGGACAATGTGTGTACCAAGATCTGGGAGGTTTCCTTCCAGACCATGACCACCTACAAGGGCAACTTCTCGGCTTACCTGCCCCAGAAGGAGGCCGCTGACACCCTGCGCCAGAAGCAGCACGATGCCGACGTAGCACTGGCCGAAAAGCTGCAGGATTATGTGGACCGCAACCTGGTACGGGCTTCCACCACCAAAATGGCCCAGAGCCGCCGCCGCCAGCTGGAAAAGCTGGAGATCACCGAGGCACCCAAGGACGAGACGAACCAGCTCAAATTCCGCTTTGAATACGATGTGGAACCCTGGAACGAGTTGGTGATGCTCAAGAACCTGACCATCAAGATCGGGGACCGCACCCTGCTGGAACCCTTTACCTATACGGTGTGCCGCGGCCAGCGGCTGATCATCGCCGGCCCCAACGGCGCGGGCAAATCCACCCTGATGCAGGTGCTGGACGGCAAGCGCCGCCCCTCCGGCGGCA
>OGIE01002793.1_pt1 | contig 20441 bp, 17 predicted proteins | sample 1571581 | NCBI WGS metagenome assembly OGIE01 (sample SAMEA2582021, study PRJEB24529) | metagenome | biome: Human gut stool | place: China | collected 2011
GGATCAATGTTTTTAAAGTAAACCGGAAAATTAAATCCCGTCTCTGGCCGTGGATCAAGATTATTTTAAGTATTGTTCTTTTCTTTGCGGTATTTTACGGTGACATCTATGTTCATATTCTGGATGGAACAAATCTGGGACGAATTGTGGAAGCAATGATTCTGGTTGTGTTTTCGTTTCTGGACTATCTGATCTGCTTTATTTCCGTAGCCGAAATGGACTGCCTGAAAGACCGGCGGTATGCGGCGGCGAAAGAGAGCGGTGAATTTTACACGATTTCCCAAATCGAAAGCTCCCTGTTCAACTACGTGCCGCGTACCTATACGATTTATTACCAGCGGGGAAGCAGAAGACTTACCTTCGGCGTACGGACAAGAACGACAGGAAATCTGCTGGAAATGGGCAGCAGAGAATATTTCATAGGACCGACAGGAAAGCGCGAGCAGATTGTGAAAGACCTCGATACGCTGATGAAAGAAGTAAAAAAATACGCAAGATTTGACAAAGTCCTGGTACAGGCAATCAATGGAGAACCGGTAAAGAAATGATGCCGGTTCTTCTTGCTTTTACGTAAAAATGCAGGTAAGATAAAAACAGCATGAGTGTAATACACATGCGTGAAAAATCATCAACAGAGAAGGTATGAAAATGGAGGAAACAAAAGATGAATTATCTGAAGGAACGGGACGGTGACCTGTTCTCCAATGCGGATCTGAAACGGCTGATTGTGCCGCTTCTGATTGAACAGCTTCTTGCCATCGCAGTCGGCATGGCGGATTCAATTATGGTATCCAGTGTCGGCGAGGCGGCGGTGTCGAGTGTGTCGCTGATTGATACAATCTTTATTCTGCTGATCAACATGTTCACCGCGATTGCAACCGGCGGAGCCGTCGTGTGCGGCCAGTATATCGGAAAGAAGCGGCCACACAAAGCATGTGAGGCAGCTGACCAGCTTCTGCTGGTGACAACGGCGCTGTCAGTTGTGATCATGGCGGCGGTCTATCTTTTAAAGCCGTTTATTCTGCATGTTGTGTTTGGAAACATTACGGCAGAGGTAGAAAGAAACTGCAATATTTATCTGATGATCGTAGCGGCCTCCATTCCGTTTCTGGCGGTTTACAACGGCTGTGCGGCCATTTTCCGTGCGCAGGGTGATTCGAAAACGCCGATGAAAATATCCATCGTCATGAACCTGATCAATATTTCGGGAAATGCGCTTCTGGTCTATGCGCTGAAATTCGGCGTGGACGGCGTTGCGATTCCAACGCTGCTTTCACGTATGTATGCAGCTGTGGCAGCATTTGTTCTCGTACATAATAAGCGGTATCTGGTGCGGTGCTCTTATCCGGTGAAAGTAAAACCGGATTTCCATATGCTGAAAAAAATCCTTGGCATCGGCATTCCGAACGGCCTCGAGAACAGTATGTTCCAGCTCGGCAAAATTATGGTCTTAAGTATGATCACACAGTTCGGAACAGCGTCGATCGCGGCAAATGCGGTGTCCAACACGATTGCTGTCTTCCAGACACTGCCCGGTATGGCGATCGGAAATGCAGTGCTGACCGTAAGCGCACAGTGCGCGGGAGCGGGAGACTATGAGCAGGTAAAATACTATGCGAAAAAGCTGCACATCATCATTTATGGCCTGATGATCGTCTGCTGTCTCGGTGTCATCGCGGCACTTCCGGCGGTGCTTCACGTTTACAGTCTGTCTGCGGAGGCAACAGCCATGACGGAAGATATCATCGTTTACCACGGCATCTGCTGTATGATAATCTGGCCAATTGCCTTCAATCTGCCGAATGTACTCCGCGCGTCCAATGATGTGGCATTTTGCATGATTCTCTCGATTCTTTCCATGTGGATCTGCAGAATCGGCATGAGCTATGTGCTCGGTGTGCGTATGGGATTCGGCGTCTTCGGTGTCTGGGTCGCCATGACGATGGACTGGGTTGTTCGTGCCATTTTCTTTGTCCTTCGCTATCGAAGCGGGAAGTGGCAGCATCAGACGTGATGAAAAATACGGAATGTTTTGGGGAGAGAGAAAGAAAAAACGATACATCTGGAGGAAGTTATTATTATGAAAAACGCAAAGAAACTGATTCCCGGAGCGGCGATTGCGCTGGTGATTGCCGCTGCGGCGAAATTCCTGGAAAGCCTGGAGGAGAGCGCCGGACTGCACTTTATCGGGGCATCGGTCATCGCCATGTTTATCGGTATGATTGTGAATGCCTTTTACAAGCCGAACAGCGTGACAGCGCCGGGAATTAAATTTACATCGAAGAAGATCCTGAAATTTGCGATTATTCTGCTCGGTGCGAGCCTGAATATCCGCACGGTGCTGACGGTCGGAAGATTTTCCCTGACGGTTATGGTATTTACCCTGGCAACGTGCTTCGGCCTTGGCGCGCTGATCGGAAAAGCACTTGGACTGAACTGGAAGACGAGCAGCCTCATCAACGCCGGCACGGGTATCTGCGGCGGTTCCGCGATCGCGGCAATCGCGCCGGTCATCGAGGCAACCGATATGGACATTGCCTATGGCCTCTCCGCAACGTTTTTATTTGATACGGTCATGATCGTCGTATTCCCGATCCTCGGTCACTGGATGGGCCTTTCGGATGCCGCGTTTGGCCTCTGGGCCGGAACTGCGGTCAACGATACCTCAAGCGTCGTTGCCACCGGTTACGCATTCAGCGAGGCCGCCGGTGATTTCGCAACCATGGTAAAACTGACACGGACCCTCGCCATCATTCCGGCTGTTCTGGCATTCGCCGCCATCAACGTACATCTGAAACGGAAGGCGCAGGCAGCAGAAGGAACCGCCGTAAAGGTAAGCATCAAATCCATTTTTCCATGGTTTATCTTAGGTTTTCTCGCCATGTCAGCACTGACCTCCTTAGGTCTTATCCCGGCAGGCACAGCAGCCGCATTAAAAACCATCAGCAAATTTCTGATGGTGGCCGCCCTTGCGGCCATCGGCCTGAACACCGATTTCAAATCCCTCTGCCGCTCCGGCGCAAAGCCGATGCTGCACGGATTCATCATTTCGCTGCTGGTAGTCCTGGTAGCGATTGCAGTCGAATTTGCGATCGGCATTGCGCCGCATGGGGTACTGTAAAGAAACAGAGAATTAAAAATCCAGGCATCCGTATAGGATGCCTGGATTTTTTAAATCAAAACGGGTTTGTCGTTTCCTTCAAAAACGTTTTCAAAACCTGCAGCACCCCGTTCTCCCAGTACGGCGGGCAGGTGTGTTTTGCTGAGTCGATGACTTCCGCTCGGGCGTTGGAGACGGCGTAGCTTTCGCCGGCGTTCTGAAGCATCTCGATGTCGTTTAGGTTGTCGCCGAAGCAGCAGACTTCGTCTGGGGTAAGGCCAAAGTAGTTCATCAGAAATGAGAGACCGGTCCATTTGCTGACGCCGCGGGCGTTGCAGTCCAACCATTCCTTACCGGCGACAGCGAGTTTTGCCTGATGTTTCCACGCCGGGATGAAATTTGGGGAGCAAAGCTCTTCACAGGAGGTTGGATGGTAGATCGTGAATTTGATAATGTCCTCGTTTTCTACCTTCGACAGATCCGGTACTTCGCGGACATCGAAGCCGTAGGAGTCGCGGAGCCAGTGAAACATGCGGCACATGGATTTCCAGAGTGCCGTTTCCATCGGATATGTTTTCAGAATCTTTTCCGGTGTGCGCACGACAGTTCCGCCATCGGAGATGTAGAGCAGGCGGTCCTTGATCGGAGCGAAAAGCTTCTGTTCACTGGAAAACTGGCGGCCGGAACAGACAACAAAATGGATGCCCTGGTCGACAAGCCTGGAAACAACAGTCATATATTCCGGGTCGATCAGAAGTGTGCCGTCTTTGACGAGCGTTCCATCGACATCGGTTGCGATCAACTTTATCATAATAGAAAATCTCCTTATCTTGTCACAGAAAAAATTCAAACTATAGCAAGACCAGAAAATAACGCAAAAAAGGCAGTGCTGCAGGGCGCGAATTACAAGGAACGGATTTGAAGGCGTACCGGGGTACGACGAAAATCCGTGACGCAGTAATTCACGTTCTGCAGTGCTGAATTTTTTGCATTATTTTCTGGGATTGCTATAAACATGATTATATCGTGAATTGCTTCGGGGTGCAAGCCGGAACCGGAGGAACGCAAAACTCCACGTTGACGAAACGCAGAAATAAGGCGTAAAATAAAGAAAAATATATATCCACAGGGGGATTTTTATTATGGCATTTATTCAGGTAAGCTTCATGTCAAAAACTTTAATGCGCACCGTACCGCTGCAGGTTATTCTGCCGGTCGACAAATTTACCTTTGGGCAGCCGGAGCGAGAGGAAAAACCGTTTAAAACGCTGTATTTGCTGCATGGCATTTTTGGGAATGAGACAGACTGGGTTCATGGAACCAGAATCCAAAGATGGGCAGAGGAGAAAAACCTTGCCGTTGTCATGCCGGCCGGTGAGAATGCGTTTTATGTGGATCAGCCGTCCATCGGTGCCATGCACGGACAGTTTATCGGAGAAGAACTGGTTGAGATTACAAGAAAAATGTTTCCGCTGTCCAGAAAAAGAGAAGACACCTTTATCGGAGGCCTTTCCATGGGTGGTTTTGGCGCACTCAGAAATGGCCTGAAATATCACGATACCTTCGGGGCTGTGATCTGCCTGTCCGGTGCACTTCATGTGCTGGAAAATCCGGAAGAGAGCAGAGCGGACAGCTTTGCACATGAAGAAGGTTATTTCGGAAATCTGGTCGAAGCAGCAAAGAGTGACAAAAACCCGGCTGTTCTTATCGAGCAGTTAAAGGAAGCACGGAAAAAAGATCCGTCTGTCAATGTGCCGACCGTATTCCAGGCGTGCGGAACAGAGGACGGACTTCTGGAAGTAAACCGTCTCTACCATAAACGGATGGAAGAGAGCGGCATGGACATTGTCTACTATGAGAGCAAGGGTGGCCATGAATGGGATTTCTGGGATGAATGGATCAAAAAGGCACTGGACTGGCTGCCACTTGAGGAAAAGACGGAAGGCCTGAACAGCGGAAACGTAAATGTTTAAAGGAAAAAGGGAGACAGGCAATGCCAGAAACGAGAAATGACGAATTGTACCGTGCGTTAAAACACAACGGTTACCCGGACGACTTCTGCCGGGAAATTGCATACCGCCAGATGAACACGGACTTTACCGCCACGCGGATGCTCGGCTATCTCTACCGCGTCACAGGCCCGCGCGCCGAGGACGTTGTCGATGAGATGCTGGCTATCCTGAGTGACCGCAAAGCATGGATTGAGAAAAAACAGTCTGAGGAAGCCCAGGCGGCAATCAGCAGAATGTATCGGGAAGGCCTGTAACCTGGGCGGGCGTTTATGCAGAAAAAGCAGAAGGAACGGGCTTGCATTCTTTTCCGGTTTCTGCTACAATCAGTGCAGTGAAAAAGCGACGAAAAGAAACAGTAGCGACAGAGCGCATTCAGAGAGAAAGCGGCAGGTGAAAGCTTTTTGCAGAATCTATCGTGAACCGGTCTTGGAGCTGTGCACCGAAGAGAAGAAAATCCATCAGGGAAAATTTATTTCGTAGGCTGCACCGGGATCTCCCGTTACAGAGAAGGTACAGAGAGCAGAGATCACGCGTATTACAAAATACAAAAATCGTGGGGTAAAAATGCTCTGTGTCAGAGTGCAGGAGTTTTCCTGAATTTAGGTGGTACCGCGGATAAAAAAATTCGCCCTAAACTGCAGCTTGCGGTTTAGGGCTTTTTTCTGTTTGAAAACGAAGCATCTAACTCGTTACTTCAGTGATGAGTTAGATGCGTAAAATGTTGACTAAAAGCTTAAAATCGGACAGGCTGGAATGTTCTCGCGTCTGGAAGATTTCAGATGTTGAAAACCCAAAGAATAAGGAGGAAATCAGAAAATGAAACTTGAAAAATTAGTAGGAGAGCGCTTCAAAGAAAGACCTGCTGACTGTGTCATCGACAGCCATGCTATTATGGTAAAAGGCGGATACATCAAATATATGGCAAACGGAATCTATTCTTCCTATCTGCCGCTGCGCCGCATTGTGCGCAAAATCGAGCAGATCCTGCGCGAGGAGATGGACAAAATCGACGGCCAGGAAGTGCAGTTCCCGGTTGTCATGCCGGCTTCTCTGTGGGATGAGTCCGGCCGTTACGATAGCATCGGCGATGAGCTGCTGCGCTTCACCGACCGCAACAATGCCAAAATGGTACTCGGCATGACCCACGAGGAGGCAGCCGTACACCTTGTACGCGAGTATGCACAGAGCTACACCAAATATCCGTTTATGATCTATCAGATCCAGACAAAATTCCGTGATGAGGCCCGTCCGAGAGCCGGACTGATCCGTGTGCGTGAGTTTACGATGAAGGATGCTTACTCCTTCCATACCAGCCAGGAAGATCTGGAGCAGTATTACGAGAAATGCCACGCAGCATACGAGCGCATCTTCGAGCGTGTCGGCGTGCCGGAGGTGGTATCTGTCAAATCCGATTCCGGTATGATGGGCGGAAACATCTCCCATGAGTTCATGCTTCTGACTCCGGTCGGAGAGGATTCCATCGTTCTGTGTGATTCCTGCGATTACAGAGCCAACATGGAGGCAGCTGAGAACATTTCCGATATCGCAAGAGACGCAGAATCCGCTGCACTCGAAAAGGTTTATACACCGAACGTCCACACCATTGAAGACGTCTGCAATTTCTTCGGAGACGAGACAAAGAACTCCTGCAAAGCCGTTGTTTATCAGCAGAATGTTGATGATAAATACGTTGTCCTTTTCATCCGCGGCGATCTCGAAGTCAACGAGACGAAGCTGGTCAACTTCCTCGGCGAGCAGGTTCACGCAGCCGTGATCACCGAAGAATGCGGCCTGAACGCAGGCTACATCGGACCGGTGAACCTGAAGGTGAACGGAGATGCCGTTGTCCTCTACGATAAATCCCTCGAGGGAAGAAATAACCTTTCCTGCGGAGCCAACGAGGCAGAGCATCATTACAAAGGACTCGACATGGAGCGCGACGTTCCGAATGCCGAGTATCACGATTTTGCAAAAATCCAGGAGGGCGGCATCTGCCCGAAATGCGGCAAAAAGACTGTGAAGATCTCCAGAGGTATCGAGGTCGGAAATATCTTCCAGCTTGGAACCAAATATACAAAATCCATGAATATGACCTATGTCGATGCAAACGGCGAGAGCAAGACCCCGATCATGGGATGCTACGGTATAGGTGTCGGCCGTCTGGCAGCATCGGTCTGCGAGGCACATCACGATGAGTACGGCCCGATCTGGCCGAAAGCTATCGCTCCGTGGCAGGTACACCTCTGTGCAGTCCGCGTCGATGACGAGGAAGTCAGAGCATATGCGGACAAGCTGTACGAGGATCTGCAGAATGCAGGCATCGAAGTGATCTACGACGACAGAAGCGTCAGAGCCGGCGTAATGTTTGCTGATGCCGACCTGCTCGGCATTCCGCTGCGCATCATCGTAAGCCCGAAAAACATGAAACAGGGCGTTGTCGAGGTTGCATCCCGCGATAAGACTCTGAAAACACAGATTCCGCTGGAAAATGTAATGGAAGAGATTAAACAGTATCTGTAATGATTCAGAACCATGCGAAAGGGAAGAAAAATCGAGATGGGGCTCGGAAGAAGTTCGACAGGAGAAAACACGATATGGAACTCTGGGATATCTATGATGAAAACAAACAGCCGACCGGCCGCACGATGAAACGGAATGACTGGCATATGAAGCCGGGCGAGTTTCACCTGACCGTACTCGGCGTAATCGCAAGACCGGATGGGACCTTTCTTGTCACAAAACGTGTCATGACGAAAGCCTGGGCACCGGGCTGGTGGGAGGTTTCCGGCGGCGCGGCACAGGCAGGAGAGAGCTCCTGGGAGGCCGTGCGCCGTGAGGTCAGAGAGGAAATCGGACTCGATGTGAGCAAGGCTGACGGCGGTTATCTCTTTACCTACCGGCGCATCAACCCGGATGAGGGAGACAATTACTTTGTCGATGTTTATCGCTTCGTGATGGATATCAAAGACGAAGATCTTCATCTTCAGGAGGAAGAAACAGACGGCTACCGTTTTGCTGCGCCGGACGAAATCAAAGAGTACGCCGCAGAAGGTAAATTCCTGCATTATGACAGCATCCGCCAGGCATTTGAACTGTAACAGAAAAATAAGATAAGAAAAACGCGTTCCCGCCGGAAACCACAGGGGTTTCCGAAAACGGGAACGCGTTTTCTTAGCCTTAGAGCGTGTCTGAAAAAGGCTTTTCGCAAGCAGTTTATTGCAGTTAATTGCGATTGAATACTTCGCGGTTGAGCGCCTTTTCCTGATGGCTGACAATCGTTGTGCAGACAGCATCGCCTGTGATGTTGACGGCGGTACGCAGCATATCGAGAATACGGTCGATACCCATGATAAGAGCGATACCCTCCGTTGGCAGTCCGACGGAATTCAGTACCATAGCCAGGGTGACAAGGCCGACACTTGGGATACCGGCGGTACCGATGGAAGCCAGTGTTGCGGTAACAACAACCGTTGCGAGGTTTGCCGGAGTCAGATGAATACCGTATGCCTCTGCGATGAAGATGACAGCGACACCCTGCATAATGGAGGTACCATCCATGTTGATGGTTGCGCCGAGCGGAATGGTGAATGAAGAGATCTGTTTCGAGACACCCATTTTTTTGTTCAGGGTATCAATCGACATCGGGATTGTCGCGTTGGAGGTTGCGGTGGAAAATGCAAATCCCATAACCGGAAGGAATTTCTTCACGAATTTAATCGGATTCAGCCGTGTGAATACGAACAGAAGAACCTGATAAATGACGAAGCACTGCAGTGCCAGCGCCAGTGTTACATTTCCCATGTATTTCAGCATCGGTGCGAACGCAGAAAAGCCGACCGTTGCAAAGGTACGTGCAATCAGACAGAAAACGCCGACCGGGGCCACCTTCATGACCGTCATGGTCATTTCCATCATGACATCGTTAAACTGGCTGATAAAGTTGGAAACGACCGAAGCGCGGTTTCCGAGCTTTGCCAGCATTACGCCGACAAACAGGGCGAATACGATGATGGGAAGCATATCGCCGTTTGCCATGGAACCAATCGGGTTCTTCGGGATGATGTTGAGCAGTGTATCCACCAGGCTGACGCTGGAATCTGCTGCTGTCGAGGACAGGTCGGCTTTCTGAACCGCACTCATGTTAAGTCCGAGACCCGGGTGAATGAGCAGGGCGGTTCCAAGTGCGATGCAGACGGCAAGTGCTGTGGTAACAAGGTAAAAGCCGATCGTTTTTACGCCGACCTTTCCGAGGGTTTTGCTGTCTCCGATGGACATACTTCCGCAGACGAGAGAGCAGAAGACAAGCGGTACGACAAGCATCTGCATCAGGCGGATAAAGCCCTGTCCGATGACATACAGCACACCTTCTACGATGACGGTGTCCTTGATATAGCTGGACGGGATCCAATAGTGAATCACCACGCCGAGCAGCGCACCGGCCAGCAGGGCAATAAAAATCTGGGTGGAAAGCCCGAGCTTCTTTTTTGACTTTTCCGTTGTTTCTTTTCTGTTTCGGACCATTATTCGATTCCTCCGGTTTCTTCGAGATATTCTTTCAGTGCCGTTTTCCAGTCGAGCGGCTCAGGAATACCGGTCAGGCGGAGCATCATGTTGTCCAGAACAGAATAGGTCGGGCGGACATCATCGCGTGCGACAACCGGGTAGAGATCAAGGTCACCGGTTTTTCCGGTATACTCGAGGATGGTTCTTGCAAACTCATAGCGGCTGCAGCTTCCGGGGCAGACAACGTGGTACAGACCATACTCCTCGTTGTCGATAAAGTGGCAGATCACGCGCGCAAGCTCAAAAGCACTGGTCGGAGCCGCATACTGGTTGTTTGGAACCTCCATCGTGCCGCCCTTTGCCGCATTGCGGAGTACTTCGTCCACAAAATCGCGGCCGATCCCGTAAATCCAGGAGCTTCGGATGATGACAAAGCGGTTCAAAAGCTGTGTCAGGATTTTCTCTCCGGCCTCTTTTGATTTTCCGTAGATCGTACGCGGATGCACGGTATCAAACTCGTTGTACGGGATGCGGGATTCCTTGTCGAAGACGTCATCCGTTGAGATCTGAATAACCTTTGCGTCGATATCATTGGCGGCAAGCGCTACGTTGCGCACACCGATGGCATTGACACGATAGGCTTCGTCGATGTTTTTTTCACACTCGGCAACGTCGGTCATACCGGCGCAGTTGATGATAACGTCGGGACGGTTGACATAAACGAACTGTGTGACTTCATCGATTTTGGTAATATCAACCTCGTGAATATCCGTCGGAAGAAGCTGATATTCCACACCCTCCAGCAGTTCCAGAAGGGCAGTACCGATGTGGCCTTCGGCACCTGTAATCCATATTTTTTTCATAGGTTCTCTCCTGTCCTTGATTTATATACAGAAAAACTGTAATCGTATTTATTTTACCTGTGGACTTTACAGAAGTCAATAAATTATGGAAAGTCTCTGTGCAGAACCGGAAAAAAGTGGTATCATTTCTGTATATGTCTGCGGTGTAAGACTGCATATCTGCTACAAAAGAAGGAGGAGTATTTTTGAAAAAGAACAAATATGAAATCGACATGTGCAACGGCACGATTATGGACAAGCTGATTTCCTTTTCGCTGCCGCTGATGGTGTCCGGCATTCTGCAGCTGATGTTCAACGCGGTGGATATCATCGTCGTCGGACGTTTCAGCGGAAGCCAGGCGCTTGCGGCTGTCGGATCGACAACGGCACTCATCAACGTGTTCATCAACCTGTTTATGGGAATCTCGCTCGGTGCGAATGTGCTTGCGGCGCGGTATTATGCAGCGGGGCGCGACCGGGAGATGTCGGAAACGGTACATACATCGATCATGCTGGCGCTGATCAGCGGCGTTGTGATGGCGTTTGTGGGCGTATTTTTTGCAAAAGGCGCGCTGGAGCTGATGGATACACCGGCGGATGTCATTGATCAGTCGGCATTGTATATGAGAATTTACTTTATGGGAATGCCGTTTTTCATGCTGTACAACTACGGTGCGGCGATTCTGCGTGCCGTCGGCGACACGAAGCGGCCGCTGTATTTCCTGATTGTATCGGGTGTGATCAACGCTGGTCTGAATATGTTCCTCGTGATCGTGTTCAGTCTCGACGTGGCAGGTGTGGCGATTGCAACGGTGGTTTCGCAGGCGATCTCCTGCGTGCTGGTTCTGCGGTGCCTCTATAAGAGCGAGGGAAGTTATCAGCTCCGGTTTTCGAAACTGTGCCTGAAAAAGGATTACATCATCCCGATTTTCCAGGTCGGCATCCCGGCGGGTATTCAGAGTACCGTTATCAACTTCTCGAACGTGCTGCTGCAGTCATCCGTCAATTCCTTCGGTTCGATTGCAATGGCAGGCTACACGGCGGCCAACAATGTGCTGGGATTTTTATACACCTCAGTCAACTCCGTCACCCAGGCGTGCATGAGCTTCACAAGCCAGAACTACGGTGTCGGAAAATACAAACGAATGGATAAGGTGCTGATCGACTGCCTGATTCTCTCCAGCGGCATCGCACTGGTGATGGGTGGCGGCGCGTATCTGTTCGGTACGGAAATCCTGCAGATTTACACCGGGGACCCGGAGGTTATCCGCTGCGGTATGGAAATTCTGTCGATCACGACGGTTCCGTATTTCCTCTGCGGCATCATGGACCTCTTCCCGGGAGCCCTGCGCGGTATGGGATGCTCGGCGGTGCCGATGATTCTGTCCGTCATCGGAACGGTCGGAACGCGAATCGTGTGGATCTTCGGCATTTTCCCGCAGCACCGCTCGCTGTATGTGCTGTTCATTTCGTATCCGGGATCGTGGATCATCACGATTATCCTGCAGGTGATCTGCTATCTGATTGTGCGGAAGAAAGTCCACAGCCGGGCAGCAGCCGTATAAAAAAGAGAAAAAAGACAAAAAGCCAGAAAAACCGCGGATAAATCCATTTTTAGGTGGAATTATCCGCGGTTGTGTGATAAGATGGCTGTATGCAAAGAGGCAGGTAGAAGATACAGGGACACCTGCCTCTTACTCTGTGAAAAAGGAGAGAAGAGAGAACATATGAAAAAGTTTTATGCATGGTATCAGAAGCATATTACAGGTGCGATCTTTACCGGACTGATTCTCGGTATCTTAACCGGACTTCTTCTGGCGGACCGCTTTACGCCGATTCTGACCGTAACCGGCGTCATCGGCGGCATCTACATGAACGCCTTGAATATGATGATTTTCCCGATGGTATTCTGCTCAATTGTCATGGGCATCTGCAGCATCGGAAATGCAAAAACGACAGGTAAGATCACCGGCTACTCGATGATTTTCTTCCTGTGTACCACCGCGATTGCAAGTGCAGTCGGCATTATCATTCCAAGACTGATCCGCCTCGGAAAGGGAGTCCATTTTGAGATGGCAACTTCCGATATCCAGGCGACCGAGATGACCAGCATCCTCGACACGATCAAAAACCTGATCCCGTCCAACCCGGTGAAAGCATTTGCGGAGGGCAACATGCTCCAGGTACTCGTGTTCGCTGTCGTTGTCGGCTTTACGCTGATTGCGGTCGGAGAGAAGGGACAGCCGCTCTTAAACGTGATCGACTCCCTGAATGAGGTCTGCTTAAAAGTCATCAGCACCGTTATGTACTTCACCCCGATCGGTGTCTTCTGTACGATCGTGCCGGTTGTCGAGGCAAACGGAACCAAAACCATCGTTTCCCTGGCAACCCAGCTCATCATTCTGTATGTGGCATTCTATGGATTTGCGATCGTCGTCTACGGCGGCGCTGTAAAACTCATCGGAAAGACGAGTCCGGTCAAGTTCTTTAAGGCGATCATGCCGGCAGCCCTGAATGCATTCGGAACATGTTCCAGTTCCGCGACGATCCCAATCAGCAAGCGCTGTGTCGAGAAAGAACTAGGCGTTTCGAACCAGATCAGCAGTATCGCAATCCCGCTCGGTGCCACTGTCAACATGGATGCGGTATCGATCCTGATGTCGTTTATGATCATGTTCTTCGCAAATGCCTGCGGCATCAGCGTCAGCATTTCGATGATGGTGATCATTCTGCTTGCCAACGTCCTGCTTTCTGTCGGAACACCGGGTATCCCGGGCGGTGCGATCGCATCGTTCGCAGCACTCGCCACGATGGCAGGTCTTCCGGCCGGCGTCATGGGCGTTTACATCAGTATCAATACACTGTGTGACATGGGTGCCACATGCGTCAACGTCATCGGCGATATGGCAGGCTGCGTTGTGCTGCAGGAGAAAATCAAACTGGAAGAAAACTAAAAAATGTTACATAGAAAAAGAGGGATTCCTTTCACGGGAGTCCCTCTTTTGCAATGCGTAAAATAAATCAAATATAGTCCGAAACATATGGAATATGGTGGAAGAGCAGGTCATCCAGGCATTCCACAGTCTGTGGCGTCGTTTCGATGCGCGCCATCTCATACAGCTTGGAAGCCGTCTTGTAGCCGAGCAGCAGTGTCGTGAGCGATGCGATCGTCATTTTCATCACATGGTCCGGCTCGCGGTCGGTCGGCACACAGTGTCCTTTTTCAAAGAAGAATGTGAAGCTGTCATTGTTCCACGGAAGCAGCTCATCCTCGATCTCAAAACGGATACACACATCCGGCTCGTCCGGGTCGCAGGCGTAATGTTCCATAAACTGCACGACATCGATGATACGCCCCATCGAGTACGGGCGAATCGTTTCTTTGATATCGCTGTCCTCAAGCTCGAACGCGATGGGTTCACTGTAGTAGTTATTTCCTTTGACCTCATCGATCATGGAATCGTGTGCATGAATATACTCCCAGAGTCCCAGCTGCGCCTCACGGTTCAGATAGATCATCTCTTTGATATGCATGATATCGGAGCTGATCAGATAGACCATGTAGCCGTACGGCACATCATCAGCGGAATAGTAGATCGCAACGACGGTATCATCCTCATCCCAGCGGAAATATTCTTCCCACGCCAGATTGTTGCGGTAGAGGCAGCCGTGCGTCTTCGAAGCAAATTTGGTATGTAGTTCCTTAAAATCCTTGTCATCCCATGCCACGCGGCGCACATAGCCAGGGGCTTTGAGTTTCCGCGGCACCTGCGTGTCCTTGATGGTGTACGTCATCTTATTGGAAATGATTTCCCATCCGAGATTCCGGTAGAGCGGAATAGAGTAGGGATAGAGAAGCGCAAAGGAACGGTGGTTTTCCCGCATGCGCGTGAGACTCCGGATCATCAGCTTTTTCATGATGCCCTGGCCGGTGTATTCCGGGTAGGTGCAGACGCTGGTGACAAAACCGACGGGATAGCGGACACCGTAGATATTCATGTCCAGCGGATAAACCGCGAACTGTGATACCAGATCCTCCTCGCAGAAACAGCCGAGCACATCGGCACGGACGAGAACCGGGAATTTGGACTGCTTGATTTCATCGTCTTTCCATCCGCTTTCGGAAAGCTCCTGCTCTGTAACCTGAAAGGCGTAGCGCAGAAGTGCATTGTACTGCTCTGCGTCGTCGATGGTCAGCGGGCGGAAGGTTAAGTTCGAATCTTTCGTTTGAATCATGGATTACTCCCTCATTTTATTGTGAATCAAAGTATAGTGAATCAGATACTTTATTTTTTCGTAAATATTCTATCATAAGAAATGGAATTTGTGCAGTTAAAAATAAAGCCCATTCCGCAAATTTGGTAAAAAGATCAAAATAGTGTTAGAAATCGGATAAAAACTTCAAGAAACAGACAAAAAAATCTAATAAAATGAAAAACATACAGGGATAGTCTGCGCGAAAAAGTAGACATACGATTTCCAGGGTGACTGCGTTGAGATCGACGTGTTCAATCCGGAGACAAGAAAATATGTCTGGGACGTATGCAAGAAGAACTACTACGATTACGGCATCAATGCTTTCTGGCTGGATAACTCCGAGCCGGATTACGGTGTTTACGATTTCGATCATTACCGCTATATTGAAGGACCGGCGCTCTCCTGCAGCAACATCTATCCGCAGTTATACAGCCGTGTCTTCTATGATAAGAAGAAAAAACCGACCGCGTAAAACCGGTCGGTTTTTTTGAATAAATTTCCATTACAGGACGGTTTTTGTACACTTTTTTCTTGACGAAACGGGAAACAATCGTTACACTATTATGTATAACTGTAATTAAAATGGGAAAATGTAGCAAAACGCGGAAGCACACAAAGGGGTAATGAAGTTTTGTGTGTACCGGGGAGAAGAGAGGGAAACAGATGAATCAGACCGAATTGCCGGAATGTGAAAAAATAAATAAGAAAGAGCCTTCTAAGGATGTTCAGATGACACAGAAACAGGCAGAACGTCTGGTGGAACATCTGAAGAATATTTTCATGTATGTGCGGGTTCTCCGTCCGGATGAGATCGGAGATTTTATTATCGATGAAGAGAATGGCAAGCTGTGTGAATGCTACGCAGTATGGAACAAAGCGATGCCGTGCCTTAACTGTATTTCCGAAAAAGCCCTGCGGGAGAAATCGCAGAAATCAAAACTGGAATGCATTGCGTCGAATGTGTATCAGGTCATTGCAAGATACGTGGAGATCGAAGGAGAACCATGCGTGATCGAGATGATCAACCGTCTCGACGATGAAACACTGATGGACTCCGAAGGACGCCAGAATCTGGTAAGCAAGCTGAACAGCTACAGCGAAGAGCTGTATCGTGACGCGCTGACCGGAGTATTCAACCGCCGCTACTTCGAAGACCAGATCCGGGACGCCAGCTTTTGCTGCGGCGTAGCCATGATCGATCTCGATGATTTCAAATTATACAACGATACATACGGCCACAATGCCGGAGATATGGCGCTTGACACCATTGTAAAGACCGTCAACCGCTGCACCCGACGTACCGACCGTCTGATCCGCTTAGGAGGAGACGAATTTCTGCTGGTTCTGCCGGAGATGGATGAGGAAAACTTTGTACAGAAATTAAAACAGATTCAGTCACAGATCCATGAGGCACAGGTGCCGGGCTACTCGAAGATGCGTCTTTCCGTCAGCGTAGGAGGTGTTCTGACAAGAGATGAGACGATCGGCGAAGCTGCGATGCGTGCCGACCAGCTGATGTATCTTGCAAAACAACGGAAAAACATGGTTGTCACCGAGAAAGACCAGATCCTGGGTTGTCAGGACGATGTTGTCCGTCAGGAAAACCGCAGAGAAAAACAGCGCATCCTGATCGTGGATGATTCCGAGATGAACCGTATCATCCTCTCGGAGATTCTGCAGGATGAATACGATATCATCGAGGCTTCCACCGGCGAAGAGTGCCTGCGTCTGCTGGAAGAATACGGAACAGGCCTTGCGCTGATCCTTCTGGATATCGTCATGCCGGGCATGGACGGTTTCGGAGTGCTTGACTACATGAACCGCAACCACTGGATCGAAGAGGTTCCGGTCATCATGATATCGAGCGAGGATTCCACCGCATTTGTGCGCCGTGCGTATGAGCAGGGCGTATCCGATTATATCAGTCGTCCGTTTGATGCAAAAGTTGTTTACCAGCGTGTCTTCAACACGATCAAATTATATGCAAAACAGCGCCGTCTCGTGACGCTCGTCACCGAGCAGATTTACGAAAAAGAAAAGATCAGCGACCTGATGATCAATATCTTCAGCCATATTGTCGAGTTCCGCAACGGCGAGAGCGGCCCGCATGTGCTGCACATCCGCACCATCACCGAGGTGCTGCTGAGCCGTCTGGTGCAGAAGACCGACCGCTATTCGCTGACGCAGGAGGATATTCAGCTGATCTCGAGTGCGTCAGCGCTGCACGATATCGGCAAGGTCAGTATTCCGGATGAGATCATCAACAAGCCCGGCAAGCTGACAAAGGAAGAGTTTGAGATCATGAAGTCGCACACGACGGTCGGCGCGGATATCCTGCACGACCTGCCGTTCTCGAATGAGGAGCCGCTGCTCAAGACCGCGTATGAGATCGCGCGCTGGCACCATGAGCGCTACGACGGCCGCGGCTATCCGGACGGTCTGACCGGAGAGGAGATCCCGATTGCGGCGCAGGTCGTTTCGGTTGCCGATGTGTACGACGCGCTGACAAGCGTGCGCTGCTACAAGTCCGCGTATGACCACGAGACCGCCCTGCAGATGATCGTAAACGGCGAGTGCGGCACGTTCAATCCGCTGCTGCTCGAGTGCCTGCTCGATGCGTCGCTGCAGATCAGGGAGCGTCTGCGCGAGGCGAACGAGGGATATATGCACAGCACGGCGCACACGCAGCAGCTTTCGACCGAAATGATGCTCAAGCGGGCGACGCCGCAGGTCGGGCGCTCGATTCAGGCGCTCGAGACCGAGCGTATCAAGACTGATTTCTTTGCCAAGCAGTCCTGCGGCATTCAGTTCGACTATGATGCGGCAACGCGCACCATCTCTGTGACGGACCACACGGATACGCTGCCGTTTGGCAGCCGTCTGTATGATGCGGCGGATACGGAAAAATTCACGATCTTCAGCAAGGATGACCTTCACCGCCTGGAAAACGCGCTGTATGTTACCACGCGGGATGCTCCGGATGTCAGCATGCCGATCACCCTGCGGTTTCCGGAGGTCGGCTGGGAACACGAGTACATGCTCGCGGCTCGTGCGCTCTGGTCGAGTGACGCCAAGCCGCGGTATCTCGGCGCTGTCGGTCAGTTCCGCGAGATGCAGACCGATATCATGCTGCCGGAAATGGCGCTGCCGGATTCCGGCGCTGTCACCGGCAGGTAGCTTGCGGCTTCAATGGAGGGCATGAGCCGTATTTTTGATGTGGTGCGGCTGGTTGATCCGAAAAGGGGCGAAATCCTGCAGCTGAATGCGGACGGCACGTTCTCGGACCGCGTCCTGCCGTGCTCTCCGGTGTGGAATCACGGAAAAAGATGCAGCAGATGCATTTCCTGCCGCTGCATGGAGGACAAGACGCACATGAGCAAGCTGGAGCTTACCGACGAGTGCGCGTATCAGCTGATTTCGCGCTATCTGGTCGTGGACGGACGCGAGTGCGTGCTCGAGCTGGGCAGCAGGCTCAGCGACAGCGTTTGGGTGACGAGCGGCGGGCGGCAGTTCCGTCTGGATGCCTCGCACGGAGAGGATTTTTATCTGGATCCGGTGACGGGCGCGTACGGGCGCCGCTACCTCGAGGATCAGCAGCCCGAGCTGGAAAAGGCGGAGGCACTGGCGGTGATCGACATTGACAACTTTAAGGAGATCAACGACGAATACGGCCACCTTGCGGGCGACGCGGTGCTGCGGCACGTTGCGAATGTCATTCTCGCGCGCGTCAACACAGCGGACACACTCGTCCGCTACGGCGGTGATGAATTTGTGCTGCTGCTGTCGCATATCCCGGCGGAGAAATTCCGTTCGACACTCGAACGCATTCGGGGAGCCGTGTACACGACCAAAATACCGCAGTACGAGAATATCCACCCGACCGTCAGCATCGGCGGTGTGTATCAGGCGCATCCGCTGATCGAGGCCATCCGCCGGGCGGACAAGCTGATGTACTGGGCAAAGCAAAAGCGCAACGACGTACAGACCTGAGGAGGAGTACATACATGAATCTGGAAGAGTTTTACGCACAGATCGGCGGCGATTATGCGGACACGCTGCAGCGCCTGTGCAATGAGAACATGGTGAAAAAGTTCGTGAAGATGTATCAGGACGACCCGACCTGCGCCGACCTGCACAACGCGGCCCTGCAGCAGGACTGGGAGGCTGCCTTCCGCGGTGCGCATACCCTCAAGGGCGTAGCGCAGAACCTTGGCTTTGAGCGGCTGTATCAGGTCAGCGCTGTGCTGACCGAGGCCATGAGAGGGGAGAAGCCGCTCGAGGACAGGAGCCTGCTCGACGCTGTGGAGCAGCAGGATGCCGCAATCCGCAGAGCGATTTCGGAGCTGGAGTAAAAGCAAAGGACGAACCGTTGGTTCGTCCTTTTTTCTTGACTTTACCGGATAAAGTGGGTATCCTGAACTTAAGGTAATACCACATAATTGAACAAGAGCGATTTACGAGTAAATTTTGCGTACTGACGCGACGCGGTTTCGCAGTAATACTTGACGTATTACAAGAAATCGCAACAAAGTCAGGACACAAAATTTCCGTAAAGCGCCGCAGCTTTAATTATGTGGTATTGCCTCAAGTAAAGGAGGAAAAACCCATGCAGGTATTGGAAAACGAACGCTTTCGCGTGGAAATTAACGAATTCGGTGCCGAACTGACCCGCTTTACGAGCAAAAAGGACGGCACGGAGTACGTCTGGAAGGGCGATCCGGCGGCATGGAAACGCCATGCGCCCATCCTGTTCCCAATCGTGGGACGGCTCAAGGATAAGACCTATACGGTGGACGGTAAGCCGTATGAGATCACGCAGCACGGCTTCGGGCGCGATCTGGAGTGGCAGGCACAGAAAATCAGCGGCACCTGTGCGGAATTCACGCTCACGCCGAGCGAGTACACGAAGAAGATGTATCCGTGGGATTTTATCTGCACCGTGCGCTATACTTTGGACGGAAATGCACTGAAAAAGGAGCATATCGTCAAGAATACGAGCGATTCCGTGATGTATTACGAGGTTGGCGGCCATGACGCCTACACGCTCTGCTGGGAGGACGGCGAGAAGATAACCGACTACTATGTGGAGTTTGAGGGCACGGACGCGCTCAGCCGCATTGCAACCGACGAGAACGTCATGCTGACCGCCGACCGCGTTTCCGTTCCGCTGACCGACGGCAGACTGCCGATTTCCCGCGAGCTGTTTGCAAACGATGCGGTCATGACCGAGGGTCTGCCGTTCCGCACGGCGACCATTGCCAGCACGAAGAACCGCCGCCGTGTGACGATGGACTTCACCGACTTCGACTATTTTGCGGTGTGGAGCCCGTATAAGGATTTCGAGGTACCGTTCGTCTGCCTCGAGCCGTGGAGCACCCTGCCAGACGGCAATCACCTTGACCATGCCATTGAGCACAAGCAGGGTATCCGCAAGCTGAATCCAAACGAGAGCGAAACCCTGACGTTCACCACCATCATCGACGAGTAATGCACAGCCTGTGCATAAAAAAGAGGACTGCGTTTGCAGTCCTCTTTGCTTTACTCTGCGCTCGAAAGCATGAGTTTGATTCGGTTTTCCTGATTGATCTTGGATGCACCCGGGTCGTAATCCACCGCGACGATATTCGCCTGCGGGTACACCTCGCGGATCTTTCGTATCATGCCCTTGCCCGCGATGTGGTTCGGCAGGCAGCCGAACGGCTGGGTGCAGATGATGTTCGTCGTGCC
>OGIE01002795.1_pt1 | contig 20435 bp, 17 predicted proteins | sample 1571581 | NCBI WGS metagenome assembly OGIE01 (sample SAMEA2582021, study PRJEB24529) | metagenome | biome: Human gut stool | place: China | collected 2011
GGGTATGCTAGGTATGATTACGTGCTTTCGGGACATTCTCATATTCCGCATCATGTCGAGATGTTTTATTCTGGAGGGTTACCCGAGTTGCGAGGGAAAAAAAGGACGGTATTTTTGAACCCGGGTTCTGTCGGGCAACCTAGAAACCAGAATCCTAGTGCCCAATATTTATATTGGGATATGGAGGCCGGTTTGTTTCATCAGAACTCGGTGAATTATGACATTGAGTTGGAACAAAGCTTGTATACCGATGAGGTAGATGTATTTTACAGGGATAGATTATTTAAAGGTATTTAATGGATATGAAAAGAAAAGTACATGTGATAAGCGGGGTGACGGGAATGACGGGGAATGAGTTAGCCCGTCAGCTCGTGCGGGATGGAAGTAATCTTGTAATTGGTTTTGATAATTTCTTTGCCAGTTCGATAGATTCTGTCGCTGATTTGATTGAAGAAGAGAATTTTAAATTCTTTGAATATGATTTGAATGACGAGGAGCAAATGAATCAAATCGGTTCGATGGTAAAGAAACTCGGGGAAGAGGGAATGGAAATTTTTTACGTGAATTGTGCTGCCGTGGTTCACACGGAGCATTTTTATAAAGTGGAGAACACGTTTGCGACAAACGTCGTGGGTATGAAACGATTTTTAGACCAGGCGATAGAGGTCGGGGCTAGGGCTTATATAAATTGTTCCACGTCAGAAGTGTATTCCATGCAGTCGTGGAATGATAATGGAGGGGTTCGGGAAAGTGATTATCTGGTGTTGGCAACAGCCGAACATAGTCAACGTACAAGTTATGCGGTTGGAAAATTGTTGACTGAATTTTTCATGAAAGATGCGGTTGATAAGGGATTGATCCGGGGGTGTTCCATTCGTTTTGCCAATGTTTATAGTAATCATGAGTTATATCCCAAACATATAATACCTCATATTATAGCTAGTTTAAAGAATCGGGGCCAGGTGGAATTACTGGAAAATTCGAAGAGAAATAAGCGATCATTTTTGCATAATATAGATAGTTGTCGTGCTGTTCTTGCGTTGTTAAATGTGAGCGAAGCTTTGGATGGTTCTGTTTATAACGTTGCGACCGATGAAGAGATTTCAATTGTAGACCTGGTAAAATTGATCGGTTCTAAAATGGGAATAGAAGAGCCGGCTATTTTATTTGCCGGTTATCGCGCCTCGGACCCGGAACGGCGAATTTTGAACACGGATAAAATAAGACAAAGAACGTGTTGGGAACCTGTGGTGAATCTTTCACGTGGTTTGGATATGTGCCTAGGAATAGATAAAGAGAAAAAATGAAGACCGAGATCATTACCGTTGCAGGTAAAGCAACCCGTTTCAATCGTGATACAGACGAGGAGGTATTAAAATGCTTGTATTATAAAGACAGGCCGGAATGTAGTTTGTTGTATCAAATTCTCCAGAAATCGGAAGAGGTTGAACGATTCGTGATTGTTGGGGGGTATTTATATGATAAACTAGAGGAATACATGGACACGTGTTGCGATAAATTCAAGTCCCGTGTACAACTGGTGTATAATGATAAATACGACGAGTATGGTTCTGGATACAGTTTAATTAAAGGAATCGAGACAATCGATGATACAGATGAAGTGATTTTCGTGGAAGGAGATTTGTTTTTTGATAAAGTTAGTTTTCAGAAAGTTGTTGATTCCACGCGGGACGTGATTACCGTGAATAGAGAATTAATTCATGCAGACAAGGCGGTAGTCTTGTATGTTGATGGGGATGATTCAATACATTATCTCTATGATACTCGTCACAAGTTGTTGAATATACCGGAACCGGTGAAGGCGATTTATAATTCCGCTCAAATTTGGAAATTTCTTGATTTTTCTCGTTTGAAGAACGTGGTTTCCAATTTGACAGAACAGCAGGTACGGGGAACAAATCTGGAAATCGTGCAGGGGTACTTTGATAACAGGAAAAGTAATGATGTTTACACGTGTGTTATTGAAGAATGGGGAAATTGTAACACGGTTGCTGATTACTTGAAAATTTATTCTAGAATTAAAAATGAAAATCATGATGAACACGGTAGATAAATTGAGATTTTTGCAGCAGAAATTGGATCATGATGGCGTTGTGAAAATAATGATTGTCGGGCTTGGAAGTGTAGGTGGGTATTTGTTGGATTACCTGGTAAATTTGCAGGACCCGAAAATGGAGATCATCGTGGCAGGACGTGATGCAAGTAAATTGGTACAAGATGTTAATATCGTAAAGACTGCTGCGGTGATTCGAGGTGTTTTGAGAAGTAAGATCACGGTTGATGGAAAATGCGATCTGGATCATATTGATTTGATCGCGGAAACCATAAAACACCATCAGCCGGATATTATCGTGAATAGTAGTCGCGTGTTTGCTGGTTTGAAATATGGAAGTATCTCATGGCATGCTTTAAGAGCTTATGGGATTTGGACTCCACTTTCCGTGCGTTACACTCGTAACGTGATGGAAGGTTTCCATCTGGCAGGAAGTAAGGCTATTGTTATAAATACCTCGTATTCAGATGCCGTGATCCCGTGGTTGAAATCGGCGGGTAAAGCGTACCCGGATTTCGGTAGCGGTAATTTGAATCATTTGATTCCACGAATTAAGTTTTACGTGGCAGGGCAATACCAGATAGATAATTTGAACGAGATTGATGTTACTTTGGCTGTCAGTCATTTTCATGATGTTGTGATCAGTAAAGAGGGACATGCGGAAGGTCAGGATATTTTATTGGATATTAAATATCAAGGTCGTGAATTGGATATGGGACAAGCTGAAATATTGAAGCATTGTGCGATCGCCATGCCTGTAGACCAAAAAAGAAACATGATGAACGCTTCAAGTAATTTTGATATTATTCATGCAATAATCGAGGCGATTCGTTTGAAGAAAAGAAATAAAATACATTCTCCCGGGGTACAGGGTGAGATCGGGGGATATCCTTATATTATTGATGGGGAGGGGATGTGTATAGATGCTTATTTTGATGAGAGTGTATTTTCCTTGTCTCAAATGAGGGCGGCTAATAAGGCTTCCATTGCCTTGGACGGTATAGAGGATGTGCGTGAAGGTAATCTTGTGTATACGGATGTTCTGATTGAAAAAGTGAATGAGGTTTTTGGTGTCGGGTTGCCTAAAGTGGTGCATTTCGATGAAATTGATGATGTTGGTCAGTTTATTATTGCACAAATTATAGAAAAGAATAGATGAATAAATGTTTAGTTTGCTATTACTTGCCAACTAATAGTGTTACTTTTTGATGTCGTAAAGTTAAGGAATTGTTAAAATGAAAAAAACTCGACTTCTTGACGCAACCATTGGTCTATCTTCGCATCTTAAAATTAAAAGCAACACACACAACACTATTATAAAAATATGAAGACAAATCAAACATCTAGGGTCTATACGACGTAAAAGGGGAGAGGATTTCGAGAGAGCGTTTTTCTACTTGTAAATACGCTATAAAAAAGAGAGAATAAGTTCACTTATGTGGACAATTTGGAGGTTTATGCCGTTTTAAATGGATCTAGGAATGAAAAGGATATTGATAATTGGAGGAGATAGTTTTATTGCCGGGCAATTTATAAAGAAATATGTATCAACGGATTCTATCACGTGTTATAGTCGCCGACCGACGGGATACGAGAAAGAAATTGTTGTGAAAGCATTTCGGGATATGCCTGTTGAGGCTTTTTCGGGATTTGATTCCGTGATAAATTTTGCCGCGATCGTACATCGTCCGGAAGAGAAAAATAAAGAGCTTTATGATGATGTGAATTATCGGATGGCTTGCTTGTTGGCACAAAAAGCAAAACAGGCGGGAGTTCGTCAGTTCGTGCAGATGAGTACAATAGCCGTATTCGGTCGTGCTAGTCGAATTTCAGCAGCAACACCTGAAAGTCCGCAGACTTATTATGGCAGTTCAAAACTAAAGGCGGATAAGGAGTTATTGGCGATGAGTGACCGAGAGTTTAAGGCTGCAATTATTCGTCCACCCATGGCTTACGGGGGAGGGATGGCACCGGGAAACATGTTGCGATTGATTCGTTTGGTAAATAGACATATCCCGCTTCCTTTCGGTTCTGCTCGAAATAGTCGTGATTTTATTAATGTAAAAAATTTGATTGAATTTCTTCATTTAGCCGTGGAAAAAGAGGCGGATGGTGTATTTTATCCGACAGATAAAGAGCCATATTCTACCCGTAACGTGGTGGAGGAGATTTCTCGTCAGTTGGGAGTACATACGGTTAACTTACCTTCTCCCTCTATATTCCTGAAATTAATAGAGAAGGTGCGCCCGGATCTTTACCAGAAACTTTGGGGAGACGTGGTGATCGATCGTCAATTGGCTTTGAGTGCTATTGGTTACGAGCCTCGTTACACTCTGGAAGATGGAATACGTGAGATGGTAGAATCGTTTAAACAACGGAAATGATAAATTGGATTTACGGATTTGTTCTCCTGCTCCTTTTCGTGCTGGAGAACATTTATTTTAAAATAGCCAAGAAGTACAATATTTTAGATGTTCCTAACGAGAGAAGTTCTCATCATACAATTACCCTGCGAGGAGGTGGAGTGATTTTTTATTTTGGGGTACTTATCTACGAGTTGGTTTTTGGCTTTTTTGCCCCGTGGTTCGTGTGTGGGTTGACGTTGGTGGCGTTGATCAGTTTTATTGATGATATGAATCCGCTTTCCGCGAAGATTCGTCTTTTGGTGCAAGCTTTTTCCTTATTATTGCTCCTTTTACAATTGGGGGTACATGAGGTGGCGTGTGGATACGTGGTCTTGTCATTGTTTTTCGGGTTGGCCATACTTAATATATATAATTTCATGGACGGGATTAATGGTATTACCGGAGGATATAGTCTGGTTGCCATGCTGGCGTTGTGGGGAATCAATGCTTTCGTGACCCCGATTGCCCCGGCGGGTTTTATCCCGGTTGTGATTCTGGCCTTGCTGGTATTTAATTTCTATAATTTCCGTTCTCATGCCCGGTGTTTCTCCGGGGACGTGGGTGCCGTGTCGATGGCTTTTATTATTCTTTTTTTATTGGGGACTTTTATCCTGCATTCAGGGCATATCTCGGTGTTGGTCTTGTTAGCGGTATACGGTGTCGATGGCGTGTTAACGATTATACATCGCATTTTATTGAAAGAGAATATCGGTCAACCTCACCGGAAGCATCTTTATCAATTGTTGGCGAATGAAGGAAAATATCCTCACTTGTCTGTTTCTTTGATGTATATGGGGGTACAGGCGTTGGTTAATGTCGGGTATTTGTTGATCTTGATGTATGCCGCGGATTACACGTTGGTTTATTTCGGGATTTCAATGCTTGTACTGATAGCTATTTATTTGCCTTTGCGACGTAAATTTTACGCTTTAAGAGGGCAAGATTAGGGTTTATATGTAGAAAGAGGTGAAAACTACAATAAATTTTAATTTTCAATTTTCAATTTTCAATTAATCCTGTATCTTTGCGACGGATCCGGCAAATTGGTTTATCACGATTGCCCTTTGGGGGGCGAAAGTGTGAACCAAAAGGGTTGGTTGCGTAAAAAAACATTCAAAAAAAGTAATATGAGATTTTTTATATTTATTGTATTAATGCTTGGCATTACAGGAATTGCTCGTGCACAGATGTCCGATGCGCAAGTAATCGAAGCCGTGAAGGAGGCTCAAGCTCAAGGGAAAAGTCAGGATGAAATTGTTGTTATGTTGGCCGAAAAAGGGGTGACAAAAGAACAAGTGATGCGTATCAAAGAGAATTACGAGAAACAAGGTTCTAATCAAGGTGGCTTGTCTCAAGGAAACCGCGAGCGTGTTGATACTATTTCCGTGGGCAACAGGGATGTCGTGTTGGTAACGGAAGGTGATCAGAAAAGTATTTTTGGTAGGAATCTTTTTAGTAATAAAAACCTGACATTCGAGCCGAGTCTGAATATACCAACGCCGGATAATTACAAATTAGGACCTGGGGATGAGGTGATCATTGATATATGGGGGAATTCGGAGACCACGATAAGACAGGTGATATCGCCGGAAGGGAATATTAACGTGTCTGGGATTGGACCGATTTATTTGAACGGGAAACAGATTAAAGAGGCTTCTTCTTATTTGAAAAATATGTTTAGCCGGATATATTCTGATTTATCATCCGAAAATTCGGGAACATTTTTGAAGCTCTCTTTAGGGCAAATTCGGAGTATTCAAGTAAATATTATGGGAGAGGTGGTAATGCCGGGAACGTATACCTTACCGTCGTTAGCAACAGTCTTTCATGCTTTGTATTCGGCTGGAGGAGTCAATAATGTGGGAACGTTACGAGATATTGTCGTGTATCGGAACGGAAAGCTTCTTAAACGTGTTGACGTGTATGAGTATATTATGAACGGCGATGATAGTTTTGATATCACGTTGCAGGATGGAGATTTGATAAATGTGGGTACTTACCAGAAAATCATTTCAATTTCGGGGAATGTGAAACGTCCTATGCGTTATGAATTGAAAAATGATGAAGGATTAAGTAAATTGTTGGATTATGCAGGAGGTTTTACTAGTAGTGCCTATAAAAAGAATTTGAATATTAATCGGAAAGGCGATACAGAACACCAGATATTTACTGTTTTTAGTGAAGAATATCCTTCTTTCGTTTTAGCGGATGGGGATGTTGTGACGGTCGATCCTATTTTGGAAAAATATAAAAATCGTGTTTCTATTAATGGAGCCGTGTTTAGAGACGGGAATTATGCGATTAATGATGCGATTAAGACCGTTAAAGATCTGGTGTTGGTAGCAGAAGGTCCCAGAGAAGATGCTTTTTTGGATCGGGCAATATTATATCGTGAAAAGGATGATTTGACCCGGGAAGTTATTTCTGTTGATTTGGGAAAATTGTTGAATGGAGAGATTGAAGATATTCCATTAAAAAAGAATGATAATTTGTATGTTCCTTCAGCTTTGGCTTTGCGGGAAGGGTACGTGATAAATATTCGGGGAGAGGTTAAGAGTCCGAAAGAGTATCCTTATGTGGATAACATGACTTTGGAAGATGCGGTTGTTCAAGCTGGGGGATTGCTTGAATCTGCTTCGGTGGTGCGGATTGATGTGGCGAGAAGAATAAAATCACCAAAAAGTACCACGGAAGCACAGGAGGAAGCTCAGTTATTTACTTTTGCATTGAAGGACGGGTTAATGATTGACGGGGCAAAATCCTTTTTATTGGAGCCTTTTGACGAAATTTACGTGCGTCGGTCTCCCGGATATCGGGAACAGAGAAACGTGCAAGTTATTGGGGAAGTTCTTTACCCTGGTGTTTATGCAAAAATGTCTGTAAATGATAGACTTTCGGATTTGATAAAACGTGCTGGAGGGGTGACTTCAAAAGCTTACGTGAAAGGAGCTCGATTGGAACGACGCTTGAATCAGGATGAACTATTAAGAATTTCCTCGGCTCAGAAGTTAGCTCGATTTACGGAGGGAGATTCCATATCTATGGAAAGTTTAGATTTGGGAAAAACTTATTACGTGGGGATTGATTTGGAAAAAGCTTTGGCTAATCCCGGCGGAGAAGCGGATTTAGTGCTTCGAGAAGGTGACGTCTTGTATGTTTCTAACTATATAAATACGGTGAAGATCAGTGGGGCCGTGATGTATCCGAATGCGGTTACTTACCAGAGAAAAATGAAATTGCGGGATTACGTGGATAATGCCGGGGGGTACAGTATGAACGCGAAGAAACGTAGGGCTTATGTGCTTTATTCCAATGGAACATTGGCCGTGCGTCGAGGGTGGAAAAGGCCGAAGATAGAGCCGGGATGTGAAATTATAGTACCGATGAAGCTAGAGCGTAAGAATAGATTTGGATTACCTGAGATATTGTCTTTGACAACTTCGACAACTTCAATCGCCGCAATGGTTACCGCAATTCTTAATAACACGAAGTAGTATGGAACAAGAAATAAAACAAGTAAATCAGATGCCGCAGGAGGAAGAGATTGATCTGGTTGAGGTTATCCGGAAATTATGGAACAACCGGAAGTTAATTTTGAAAATTACGATCGTGTTTATGGTGTTGGGTGTGTTGGTAGCATTGTTCAGCCCGAAAGAATATACTGCCGGGTGTACGATGGTTCCCCAATCAGGTGATAAAAAGATGGGGGGGAATTTGAGTGGGTTGGCATCCATGGTCGGGATAAATTTGGGTGGAGCGTCAAGTGGTGAAATTTTGGCTCCCACGATTTACCCTAAAATTGTATCCAGTATTCCTTTTAGAAAGGATTTGATGGAAACCCCGTTGAAGTTTGAAGATTACGAGGAGCCGATTACTTTATTAGATTATTATACGAAGGATGAGTATCAGAAATTCAGTCTTGGCGGTACGATTATGAAATACACGGTCGGGTTACCCGGGGTGATCATATCAGCTATAAGAGGCGAGGATACGACAACTATTTCTACCGGAGAGGGGAGTTTGATTCAGTCACTTTCTCAGGACGAGAAAAAAATGTCCGAGAAGTTGAATAATATGATTTCTTTGAACGTGAATGATAAGGAGGGGTATGTTCAGTTGACCGCCTCGTTGCCGGAGCCATTGGCTGTAGCACAATTGGCACAACAGGCTCAAGTATTGTTGCAGCAATATATTACTCGTTTTAAGATTGAGAAGGTGCAGTCAAATTTGGATTTCGTGAGAAATCAGTATGAGAAGTCGAAGTTACGTTACGAGGAAAAACAGGAAGAATTGGCGAAGTTCAGGGATGCAAATAAGAACTTTTCTTCTGCCGTGGCAAAGACAAAGGAAGAGGTGCTGACGAACGAGTATAATCTGGCGTATAGTGTTTATTCCGAGTTGGCGAAACAGTTGGAACAAGCGGAAATTGCCGTGAACGAGACAACTCCGATCTTGACGGTGGTGGAACCGGTGGTTGTACCGACGGAGCGTTCCAAGCCTAAGCGAGGATTGATTTGCGTGTTGTTTACATTTCTGGGTGTTTTTGCCGGAGTGGGAACCGTTTTGGCAATCCCTTTTGTTGCCAATGTTTTCGGAAATGACAAATTGAAGAAATATATCAAGGAGTGATGGTTTGATGTAGGGGAAGATATTTGGTTAGAGAGGAGCATTCAGAGATGGATGCTCTTTTTTACGATATTGGAAGTTTTTTTACCTTTGTAAGAATATTTTTCAGATATGATTGACTTTGGGATTTTAGCACGGAGAATAAAAGGTGACGTGATGACGGATTCGCTTCATCAAGTGATTTACGCGACAGATGCGTCTGCCTACAGAGAGATGCCGTTGGCGGTTGTTTATCCTCGAAATACGGAGGATGTGAAGGCGTGCGTGGCATTTGCCAAAGAGAATGGAATTACATTGATTCCCAGGGCTGCGGGCACTTCACTAGCCGGACAAGTCGTGGGGAACGGGTTGGTGGTAGATGTTTCACGATATATGAATCGAGTGCTGGAAGTGAACGAGCGTGAACATTGGATTCGGGTTGAACCGGGAGTGGTGTTGGATGAATTGAACTTGTTGGTGAAGCCTTCAGGATTATTTTTTGGTCCGGAAACGTCTACTTCGAATCGTTGTTGTCTGGGAGGAATGGTAGGGAATAATTCGTGCGGTTCTCATTCGTTGGTGTACGGGAGTACCCGGGATCATTTGTTGGAGGCAAAGGTCGTGTTAAGTAATGGAGAAGAGGTTTTGTTGAGAGGGATGGATGCAAGTGAGGTGAGAGGTAAAATGAGGGAGAATACTTTGGAAGGGCGGATATACAAACACGTGATAGAGATGCTGGAGGGGAACCGGGATGAGATTATCCGGCATTTTCCCGATCCGGCGTTGCGGAGAAGAAATTCGGGGTATGCTATTGATCAGTTATTGTATTCAAATTATTTTGATAAAACCAGCGAGGAGAGGTTTAATTTGTGTAAATTGTTGGCCGGATCAGAGGGTACGCTGGCTTTCGTGACAGAATTGAAATTGAATCTTGTGCCGTTACCTCCTAAAGAGAAAGCCGTGATTTGCGTGCATTGCAGGACGTTAGAAGAGGCATTTGAGGGGAATCTCGTGGCGTTGAAGCATCATCCGGTGGCTATTGAATTGATGGATCGAAATATACTGGAACTGAGTAAGGGAAATATATCACAAAATAAGAATCGTTTTTTTATTCAAGGTGATCCTGCTGCAATTTTGATCGTGGAATTGGCAAGGGATTCTCGTGAGGAAGTTGACGGAATAGCGGATCAAATTGAGGCGGATTTAAGAATGCGGGGGTACGGATATCATTTCCCTCGCGTGTACGGGAGTGATATTAGTCGGGTATGGAGTTTGAGGAAGGCTGGGTTGGGGTTGTTGTCCGGAATGCCGGGGAGTGCTAAACCGGTATCCGTGATCGAGGACACCGCGGTTGCCCCGGAACGGTTGCCTGCATACATGAAGGACTTCGGGGAGATGTTGGACCGGTTGGGGTTGAAATGCGTGTATCACGCTCATATTAGTACGGGCGAGTTGCATTTGCGACCTGTTTTGAATTTGAAAGATGAAAATGATCGGATTTTGTTCAGGCGTGTAGCAGAGGAAACTGCGAGATTAGTGAAGAAGCATCGGGGGGCTTTGAGTGGGGAACATGGGGATGGGCGATTGCGTGGTGAATTTATCCCGTTGTTGTTCGGGGAGAAGGTTTACGGGCTGATGAAGGAAACGAAGGAGAGTTGGGATCCGGAGGGAGTTTTTAACGCGAAGAAAATTGTGAATACCCCGCCTATGGATAGTTCTCTTCGCTACGAGGTGCGACGTGATTTGATGGTCGAGAAAACATCTACTTATTTTGATTTTTCGAAGGAAAAAGGGTGGTTATGTGCCATAGAGCAATGTAACGGTTCGGGTGATTGTCGGAGATCGTATGCTTTCGGGGGAACCATGTGTCCGAGTTTTCGGGCAACAGGGAAGGAAAGTCATACAACACGAGCCCGGGCGAATACGTTACGGGAGTTTTTGACGCATCCGAGAACCGAAAAGGTGTATGATCAGCGGGAGATATTGGAGGTGTTGGATACTTGCGTGTCATGTAAAGCCTGTAAGTCAGAGTGTCCTTCAAACGTGGATATTGCCCGCTTTAAGGCAGAATACTTGCAACATTATTATGACGTCTGTGGGGTGCCGATGAAGGCTTTTCTGGTAGCCCGCTTGACGGAAATCCAGCGTTTGGGGGCAATTTTTCCTTGGTTTTATAATGCTGTCGTGTGTAATCGATTGACGGGAGGGATATTGAAGCGTGTATTGCAATTTGCTCCGGAGCGGACGCTCCCGATGCTTTATAAAACAACTTTGAAGCATTGGATCGGACGTTATAACCGGAAAAATAAAGGACAAACGGTAGGAAAGGTGTTGCTTTTTGCTGACGAGTTCACGAATTATATGGACGTGGAGATCGGGATGAAGATGGTTGAGTTGTTGGATCGGTTAGGGTATGAGGTGGTGATCCCGAAACACGTGGAGAGCGGGCGTACGGCAATATCAAAGGGAATGTTGAAGGTTGCCCGGAAAGTGGCTCGAAAGAATGTGATGTTGTTAAAGAATATCGTTTCCGAAAATGTGCCGTTAGTTGGTATAGAGCCTTCGTGTATATTATCGTTTCGGGATGAATATCCTGATTTGGTAGGAGAGGAGCTGAAAGAAGAGGCTGTCCGGTTAGGAAAAAATTGTTTGTTATATGATGAGTTTTTTGTCCGGGAGATTCGTGTCGGGAGGATACGTGCGGAGCAGTTTACCGATCAACCATTGAATATTTTATTGCACGGGCATTGTCACCAAAAGTCGTTGGCTTCGGTTGAACCATCTCGTGAGATGTTGTCGTTGCCCGTGAATTATAAAGTAGAGGTGATTCCTTCCGGATGTTGTGGGATGGCAGGAGCTTTTGGTTACGAGAAGAAACATTACGAGCTGTCGATGAAGATCGGGGAGCAGGTGTTGTTTCCGGCCGTGAGAGGGGTAGGAGATGATGTGTGCATTTCAGCACCGGGAACGAGTTGTCGGCAGCAGATAAAGGATGGGACGGGAAAACAGGCGTTGCATCCGATCGAGGTTTTGTACGGGGCTCTGTTGACAAGATAATATCTATAAATAATTGTTTTATTCGTTTGATGTAAAATATTAAAGTTATATTTTTGAAGTTCAAATTTTTAATTTGTATAGAAGGTAAACGGGAATATAAAGATTAATAATATTGAATATGAAGAATTTTGCAATTATGGGCGTGGCGGGATATATTGCACCGAGGCATTTGCGTGCGATAAAGGATACGGGGAATCAATTGGTGGCAGCGTATGACAAGTTTGACAGCGTGGGGATCATGGATAGTTATTTCCCGAATTGTGCTTTTTTCACGGAAATGGAATTATTTGATCGTCATTGTTCGAAATTGAAAAAGAGCAATGAGCGAGTTGATATGGTGTCTATTTGCACTCCTAATTATTTGCATGACGCTCATATTCGTTACGGTTTACGGCTGGGGGCTGATGTGATTTGTGAAAAACCGTTGGTGTTGAATCCTTGGAATATAGATGCGTTGGAAGACGTGGAGCGGGAAACCGGGCATCGAGGATACACGATTTTGCAATTGCGTTTACATGAGTCAATAAAAGCGTTGAAGAAAAAAGTCGAGGAAGGGCCGAAAGATAAAGTGTATGATGTGGATTTGACCTATATTACTTCTCGCGGTAATTGGTATTACACGAGTTGGAAGGGGGATGAGCGTAAAAGTGGCGGAGTAGCCACGAATATAGGGGTTCACTTTTATGATATGTTATCGTGGATATTCGGGCCGGTAAAGGAGAATATCGTACACGTGATGAGTCATGACCGGGTGGCTGGTTTTTTAGGACTGGAAAAGGCGCGAGTGCGTTATTTCTTGAGTATAAATGCCGATAATTTGCCGGAAAATGCCGTGCAGGGCGAGAAACGGACGTATCGTTCGATCCAGATAGAGGGTGATGAGTTCGAGTTTAGTCAAGGATTCACGGAACTGCATACTGAAAGTTTTCGTAAGATTTTGGCCGGAGAGGGATTCCGAATAGGAGAAGCCCGTAATTGCATAGGGATTGTTCATGATATCAGACATGCAGTGCCGATTGGATTGAAGGGGGATTATCATCCTTTGGCCAAGTTACCTTTATCCAAACATCCTTTCGGATGGGCAAGATGAGAAAGCTAAAAGAGTCCATAAAGTTCATAAGGTCCATAAAGTCCATAAGGTCAGTGGACCCCTGCGGGGCGCTTTGTTTACGGCAACTTGAGTTGCCGAATTACGGAATCAACGATCTCTCGATCATTGAATTCTTCAATCTAAAATCATTAAATTTTAAATTAAAAGGGTTTGCATGGTTGTATAACTTGTAACTTGCAAACTTGTAACATATAACTCGCCGAAGGCGAAATAAAACTAGGGGAAATGAAGATTATTGATAAAGAATTGCTGGATGAGGTTTCACGACAAGCAGAGGCGAGTCCCCGCTTGCGGATGAATTATAATTTTCATGATACGTTGGAGGCTAACGCTCAACGTTTATTGAATGCGTTGGAACCAGGGACAGAGTTGCCTGTACATAGGCATTGTTTTACGGCAGAGACTTATATTGTTCTTCGGGGTGAGATTAACGTGTTTTTTTACGATGATGACAAACGAGTAACCGAGTCTGTGACTTTGAATCCATTGAAGGGGGAATATGGTATTCATATTCCCGCGGGACAATGGCATACCTTGGAAGTCGTGGAGAAAGGTACGGTGATATTTGAAGTAAAGGATGGCCCTTATCGTCCGTTGGGACCGGAAGACAGACTTGATTAATTTTAAATTTGATGATTTTAGATTTTAGATTAAAAAATTCTGTGATTTGGTGATTTTAGATTAGGTGATTACGGGTACACAAGGCCGGGCTTATTTCTTGATTTACGATTTATGATTAAGTTGATTTCCTCGTGCGATTCTCACGCTCTTTTTTTATAATCACTGAATCATTCAATCGGCAATCACTGAATCTTTAAATTTTAAACTCTGAACTTAAAACTAAATATTAAATTCTTTCTATGTATAATAAATTACTAAATAAAGAGGCGAAGTTGGCTTTGGTCGGGTTAGGATATGTCGGGTTGCCCATTGCTTTGGAATTTGCCAAGAAGATTTCCGTGATTGGTTTTGATATTAACGAGGGACGGTTGGCGAAGATGCGGGAAAAAATAGATCCGAGTAATGAATTAGGTGCGGAAGCGTTCGCGAATAGTGATATTTATTTCACGTCTTCCGTGGATGAATTACGAGAAGCTTCGTTTTTTATCGTGGCAGTACCAACCCCGATAGATCAATTTAACCAACCGGATTTGCGTCCTTTGTTGTCTGCCTCCAGAACGGTTGGGATGGCCTTGAAGAAAGGGGATTATGTTGTTTATGAATCAACGGTATATCCTGGCTGCACGGAAGAGGATTGTATCCCGATTCTGGAAGAGGTGTCCGGGTTGAAGGTTGGGATTGATTTCAAGGTCGGTTATTCTCCGGAGCGAATAAATCCGGGGGATAAGGTACACACGCTAGCGAATACGGTGAAGATTGTTTCAGGATGTGATGCGGAGACATTAGATACGGTTGCCAAGGTTTACGAGTTGGTAGTGAAGCCGGGTGTACATCGGGCTCCTAATATAAAGGTGGCAGAGGCCGGGAAGATTATTGAAAACACGCAGCGTGATGTGAATATTGCATTGATGAACGAGTTGTCCATTATATTCAGTCGTATCGGAATTAACACGTATGATGTGTTGGAAGCTGCAGGAACTAAATGGAATTTTTTGAAGTTTTATCCCGGTCTGGTGGGAGGACATTGTATCGGGGTAGATCCTTATTATTTAGTACATAAGGCAAAAGAGTTGAAGTATCATCCCCAGATGATTAATGCCGGGAGGTTCGTGAACGATTCTATGGGAGGTTATATTGCCAAGAAGATCGTGAAAAAGATGATCGGCATGGGGAAGAATATTTTGGGAGCCCGTGTATTGGTTATGGGGGTTACGTTCAAGGAGGATGTGTCGGATATCCGAAATTCGAAAGTGGTGGATATCGTGAGTGAGTTGAAAGATTTTGGAGTGGATGTGGATGTTATGGATCCACATGCGGATTCGGAAGAGGTGATGCATGAATACGGGTTTAAGTTAATCGAACGGCCCAGGGCAAATTATGATGCCGTTGTCGTGGCGGTTGCACACAAAGAGTACATGGATTTGGATGAGACCTATTTCCGTGGGCTGACATACGAACATGCCGTGTTAGGGGATATAAAAGGTATTTATCGGGGTAAAATTCATCAGATGAAATACTGGAGCCTATAAATAAAATGATAACTTCGCGCTAGAATTTAATGATATGAAAGGAATTGTATTAGCCGGTGGATCCGGGACCAGGTTATATCCAATTACCAAAGGGGTATCGAAACAGCTGTTACCGATATATGATAAACCCATGGTATATTATCCCATTTCAGTATTGATGCTGGCGGGAATCAGGGATATTTTAATTATTTCAACCCCGCAAGATTTGCCGGGGTTCAAGCGTTTACTAGGAGATGGCTCCGATTATGGGGTACATTTCACGTATGCAGAACAGCCTAGCCCGGATGGGTTGGCCCAGGCATTTATCATCGGTGAAGAGTTTATCGGGAATGATTCGGTTTGTCTGGTATTAGGTGATAATATTTTTTACGGACAACATTTTACGGGAATGCTATTGGATGCCGTAAAATCTGCAGAATTAGAAGATAAGGCGACTGTTTTCGGTTATTGGGTGAATGATCCGGAACGTTACGGGGTGGCTGAGTTTGACAAGGAAGGTAACGTGTTGAGTATAGAGGAGAAACCTAAAAATCCGAAATCAAATTATGCCGTAGTCGGGTTGTATTTTTACCCGAATGAAGTGATACGTGTCGCTAAGGAAATAAAACCTTCTGATCGAGGAGAATTGGAGATAACCTCCGTGAATCAAACTTTTCTTGAAAAGGGCGATCTGAAAGTGCAATTATTGGGACGAGGATTCGCTTGGTTGGATACGGGTACTCATGACTCGTTAGCAGAAGCTTCAAATTTCGTGGAAGTTATCGAGAAACGACAAGGTTTGAAAGTGGCTTGCTTGGAGGAAATCGCCTATATGAAAGGGTGGATTGAAGCCGATCGGTTGAAAGCATTGGCTCAACCGATGATTAAAAATCAGTATGGGCAGTATTTATTGAAATTACTGCAGTAATTTCAATAAGTTGCAGGTTGGCAGGTTACAAGTTACAGGTTCGTGCGCTACAAGTTGCAGGTTGGTACGCCAAAAGTTAATAAGTTGCAAGTTATGGGGACTGTTAAATGTTTTGAGGATTTTAAGATTTGGCAGGATGCTCGGATACTGGTGAACAACGTGTACATGTATACTGCTGACGTTAAGGATTATGGTTTTAATGATCAGATTAGGAGAGCGGCGGTTTCAGTGATGAATAATATTGCAGAAGGATATGAGGCCGGGGGAAACGTGATGTTTAAGAAATTTCTGCAGATATCGAGAGGTAGTTGTGGGGAAGTGAGAAGTATGTTGTATTTGGCTAGAGATTTAAAATATATAAATGAAACACAAGTAGATGGATTGTTGGTAGATTGTGTCGCTCTTTCAAGAGCCATAAGTAAGTTAATCGCTTACTTGGATAACACAACTTGCAACTTGTAACCTGTAAACTTGTAACTAAATTTTGAAGAATGAAAAATTTATTAATAACAGGTGGAGCCGGGTTTATCGGTTCACATTTAGTTCGATTGATGGTAAACAAGTACCCGGAATACCGTATTATAAATTTGGATAAATTGACGTACGCGGGAAATCTTGCCAATTTGAAGGATATAGAGAATATGTCGAATTACAAGTTCGTGAAAGCGGATATATGTGATTTCGAGAGGATGCGTGAGATTTTTGCAGAATATGATATAGACGGTGTGATTCATTTGGCTGCGGAGAGTCATGTTGATCGTTCTATTAAGGACCCGTTTGCTTTTGCACAGACTAACGTCATGGGAACATTGAGTCTGTTACAAGCCGCAAAATTGGCTTGGGATGGAGATTTTGACGGGAAATTATTTTATCATGTTTCGACAGATGAGGTATATGGCTCATTACAACCAGATGGTGGATTTTTTTTAGAGACAACAAAGTACGATCCTCATTCTCCTTATTCAGCCTCAAAAGCTTCTTCTGATCATTTCGTGAGAGCTTATCATGATACTTACGGATTACCCGTGAAAATATCCAATTGTTCCAATAATTACGGGACTTACCAGTTCCCGGAGAAGTTGATACCTTTATTTATCAATAATATTCGTCATAATAAACCGCTTCCGGTGTATGGAACGGGAGAAAATGTGAGAGATTGGTTATTCGTGGAGGATCATGCCCGGGCGATTGATTTGATTTTCCATAAAGGAAAAGTTGGAGATACCTATAATATTGGCGGATTTAACGAGTGGAAGAATATTGATTTGATTAAGGTGATGATCAAGGTTACGGATCGCTTACTTGGACGTCCGGAAGGGACTTCAGAAAAGTTGATTACTTACGTGACTGATAGAGCCGGACATGATTTGCGTTATGCTATTGATTCAACGAAATTGCATGAAGAATTAGGATGGGAACCGTCATTGCAATTTGAAGAGGGGATCGAGAAAACCGTGAAATGGTATTTGGAAAATCAGGATTGGTTAGACAACGTGACGAGTGGTGAATATCTGAAATATTACGAGAGCATGTATAACGTGTAGAAAATTTTCACTTGTAATGAAGGTTATAGAGACAGAAATAGAAGGAGTAGTTATACTTGAACCTCAGATTTTTGGTGATGAAAGAGGATATTTTTTCGAAAGTTTCTCTTTAAAGCGTTTCGAGGAGGAGGTTAGTAAAACCGTATTCGTGCAGGATAACGAGTCAAAATCCAAATATGGCGTTTTGCGCGGATTACATTACCAGTTACCTCCTTACACGCAAGCCAAGTTGGTGAGAGTGGTGAAAGGGACAGTACTGGATGTGGCCGTGGATATTCGTAAAGGGTCACCGACATTCGGTAAGTATGTTGCTGCCGAGTTGAGCGAGGAGAATAAACGGCAGTTTTTTCTACCTAAAGGATTGGCTCATGGTTTTGTTGTTTTGAGTGAAGAGGCGATATTTCAGTATAAGTGTGACGAGTATTATGCTCCCGGACACGAGGGGGCTATTCGGTTTGATGATCCCGACTTGGGGATAGACTGGAGATTGCCGCTGAAAGATATTATTTTGTCAGAAAAAGATAAGAAACATCCTAGGTTGCGGGATGCTGTATTGTTGTAAAAGAGAGTAAATGAAAAGTTATTTGTTTGGACCGAATGGTTTAGCTACCAAGATTGTGCATACGAGATACCTGAGTCGTTGGATCGTGATGGGTATTGATGTTGTGATTTCAACCGGGGTAACGGTTTTTGCTTACTGGCTTATCCGGTTTGTCAGGGAAGAACCTATTGTTTGGTCATGGGTTGCATATTTGGGGGCATTAGCCGCGGTGATTAGTGCATTGGCATTTGCCATTTTACATGCTCATCGTGTTGTGATGCGTTACACCACGTTACGGGAGACATGGCGTTTAGGTATCGCGATGTCGTTGAAAGTGATTATTCTATATCCATTGATTCATATCCTTTATTCTCAGGTGTCCGTGGAGCGATTGATTTTAGGGGCGTTGTTGGATGTGATGACTACCACGGTAGTGTTGGTTTCCGTGCGGGTTGTGCTCGTAAGCGTTTATGATTTTTTGAAAGTACGCTTGAATGGGGTGCAAAAGCGAGTGTTGATATACGGTATGGATGATTGCAGTGCATCGCTTAGTAATGCGGTTTCCAATAGTTTTTTACCGTCTTATAAGGTGGCCGGATATTTGACGATCGGGAAGCGATATAAACATTACCGGTTGTCGGGAGAATACGTGTATTTTGTTACTGGCGAAGAGGCATTCGGGCGGTTAATAAAGAGGTTGCGTATAGAGGGTATTGTATTCCCGAATTATAAAACTGCACAAGAGGAACAGAAACGTTTGGTGCGTTATTGTCAGAAACTCGGGTTGGAGATGTTGGTATTACCTTCCGTGGAAGAGGTAAGTGACGGGCAAGTGCCTCGCCCGCAAATGAAAGAAATTCGGCTGGAAGAATTATTGGGGCGTGATGAAATCAAGATCAGTATGAAGGAAATTGCCGAAGGGTTAGAAGGGAAAGTGGTTTTGGTGACAGGTGCTGCAGGTTCTATCGGAAGTGAGTTGTGTCGGCAGTTGACCCGTTTTGAGGTGAAACAATTGATATTACTGGATTCCGCGGAGACACCGATGCATAATGTTCAATTGGAATTTACAGATAAGTATCCGAATATTTCATTTATACCTGTGATCGGGGACGTGAGATCGCAGGAACGCATGGATTTTGTTTTCCGAAATTATCATCCTCAGGTGGTATTTCATGCAGCAGCTTACAAGCACGTTCCTTTGATGGAGTTGAATCCTTGCGAGGCAGTGCGGGTTAACGTGTACGGGACGATGAATGTTGCAGACCATGCCGTGAAATACGGGGTGGAACGTTTTGTGATGGTGTCCACGGATAAGGCTGTTAATCCTACTAACGTGATGGGGGCTTCTAAGCGTTTGGCCGAAATTTACGTGCAAAGTTTGAGTGTTGCTATCCGTGATGGAGTGCAGGCAGGAACGACTCGTTTCATTACCACCCGATTCGGAAACGTGTTAGGTTCCAATGGATCGGTGATTCCGAGGTTTCGGGAACAAATTCGTAACGGGGGACCGGTTACGGTGACTCATCCGGATATAATTCGTTATTTCATGACTATCCCTGAAGCTTGTCGTTTGGTGATGGAAGCCGGAACGATGGGAATGGGAGGTGAGATATATATATTTGAAATGGGACGTCCGGTAAAAATTGCTGATATGGCAAGAAAAATGATCGAATTGTCGGGATTCGATCCGGATAAAGAAATTTCAATTGTTTACACGGGGTTACGACCGGGAGAAAAATTATACGAGGAATTGTTGAGCAATAAGGAAAATACTTTGCCGACAGCACATAATAAAATCCGGGTAGCGAAAGTGAGAGAATATAATTATGTCGAGGTGACCAAGGAATTAGAGAAGTTGAATGAATTGGCTGCAATGGTGAATATTCCGGAGGTGGTGAAAATGATGAAGGCTATTGTTCCGGAATTTGTTAGTAAGAATTCCGAATTTGAGAAGTTCGATAAACAATTGAAAGTTGAAAAGAGTTTATAAAGTCCATAAGGTTTATAAAGTTTATAAAGTCCATAAGGTCACGGGTGTCCT
>OGIE01002810.1_pt1 | contig 20324 bp, 16 predicted proteins | sample 1571581 | NCBI WGS metagenome assembly OGIE01 (sample SAMEA2582021, study PRJEB24529) | metagenome | biome: Human gut stool | place: China | collected 2011
GATCTGCAATCGCTCTTGTGATCGCCTGGCGGATCCACCACGTTGCATACGTAGAGAATTTGTATCCTTTGCGGTAGTCGAATTTTTCCACCGCTTTAATAAGACCTAAGTTACCTTCCTGAATCAGATCCAGAAACAGCATACCACGGCCTACGTAACGTTTTGCAATCGAAACAACAAGACGAAGGTTTGCCTCTGCCAGACGTTTTTTTGCTTCCTCATCTCCCTCTTCCATTCTCTGTGCCAGCTTAATCTCTTCCTCTGCAGAAAGAAGCGGCACTTTACCGATCTCTTTTAAGTACATGCGGACCGGATCCTCAATGCTAACGCCTTCCGGAACGGAAAGGTCGATGTTCTCCATATCGATCTCTTCTTCTTCAGAAAGATCGATGTCATCGTCGTCCAGAAGGAGAAGATCACGGTCTGCCGCATTTGGATCCTCGGTCATGTCTGAAAGACGCAGTACATCGATGCCGCTTGCCTCCAGGTATTCAAATACCTTCTCCATCTGCTCCGCGTCCAGCGGCATATCGCGGAAAAAGTCGTTGATTTCCTGATATTCCAGGACGCTCTTTTTCTTTTTGCCGTATGCTACCAGTTCTTTTAATTTTTCCATAAATTTTGCTTTATCGAACTCCATTGACTGTCCATCCTTCCATAGCTTGTATATATTCTGTCCCTGCCCTGCGAAATTAAACACGCAGAACAGAAGATTCCAGGGTTTTTCTTTGGTATCCAGGCCTCCTTAAAAAGCGAAATCCGGAAGTTCCCCTGCTTTCCACCGCTCCAGGCTCTTTTTGTCCGCCATCAGCTTCTGCAGCGCCGCCATATCGGTCACATTCATATGTGCCGACTGATACGCAATGCTGTTTTCTTTCATATTGCAGATCACATCATGCAGCGCGCGCCGTTTTTCCTCCTCTGTCTCCAGCGGGATTCTGGCATTAAAAAGGCCTGCAACTTCTTTCTGCTCCTCGGAATCAACAAACTGATTCAAAAGCTTTGCCGGATTCACCCCGCCCTCGTGATACTGCAGCACAATCATCTCTGCAATCTGGCGGTAAAGAGGTGTGGTAAAATCCTCCGGCGTAATATATTTTTCCAGTTTTCCAATGAGCGCCGGATAAGAGGTCATCCATGTCAGCATCAGCTTCTGTGCTTTTTCGACACCGCCCTCTTTCTCTTTTTTGTTTGCGGCTGTATTCCGCGGCTTGACACGCTCCGTCCTTCCGGCTCCTGATAGTGCCATCTGACCGACCTGCTTTCGCAGTACTTCGACGGCAATCCCGTATTTTCCCGCCACTGCCTCAAGATAACTGTTCCGCTCGATCTCATCCTCGATTGCAACGAGACGACGCACCGCCTCATGCAGGAAATCGGATTTGCCCTGCGGGTCGGCAAGGTCGAAATCGCGTTCCTTCATGCGGATCTCATACAAAACGCTGTTCTCCGCCTCTTCCAGACGTTTTTCGAACGCTTCGCAGCCCTCGTGCTGGATAAACTCATCCGGGTCCTTATACGGTCTCAAATTGACGACACGCGTTGTAAGACCAACCCCTTTGAGCATCGGAATCGCACGAAGCGCCGCTTTGACGCCTGCCTCATCGCTGTCATAGATCACAAGAACCTCGTCGGTATACCGTTTCATCAGCCCCGCCTGCAGCGATGTGAGTGCTGTTCCAAGAGAAGCTACCGCGTTATTGAATCCTGCCTGGTGCATGGAGATGACGTCCATATAGCCCTCGCAGATAATCAGATTTTTTCTCCGTGAAGAGCGCGCCAGATGCAGCCCGTAGAGATTGCGGCTCTTATCGAAAATCTTTGTCTCCGGCGAATTCAGGTATTTCGGCTTTCCATCCCCCATCACACGGCCTCCGAAGCCGATGACACGGCTGTTGGCATCCATGATCGGGTAAATGACACGGTTCCAGAACTTGTCCTGCATGCCATGCACCTCGTCCGCCAGAAAAAGGCCCGACTGACGCAGGATTTCATCGTCATACCCTTTTTCTTTTAAAAAGCGGTACAGCAGGCTTCCGTACTTATCTGAGTAGCCAAGGCCGAATTTCCGGATTGTATCATCCGAAAGACCGCGCCCCTTTAAGTAATCGTAGCCCTGCTTTCCGCGTTCGGTGTGGAGCTGGTAATAATAGAATTTTGCCGCCTGTTTGTTGATTTCCAGCAGCGTGTTCTTTAAATCCGCCTGCTCCTTTGCTTCTTTCGAATACTCCATCTGCGGAAGCTCCACCCCGGCCCGGTCGGCCAGAAATTTCAAGGCTTCCACAAACGTGAAGTTTTCGTATTCCATCAAAAATGTGAAAACATTTCCTCCGGCTCCGCATCCGAAGCAGTAATACATCTGCTTTCCGGGGCTGACAGAAAAAGAAGGAGACTTCTCATTGTGGAACGGGCAGAGCCCAAAGTAAGAGCTTCCTCTTCTTGTCAGCTTTACGTAGCCGGATATCACATCTACGATGTCATTTTTCATACGAATTTCTTCCACTAAATCATCGGAATATCGCATTTTTTCCTCCCTGTATCTAATAAACCGCCCAGGCTTTCGGCACGAACAGCTCCTCGTATTTGTGCATGGAATACTGATCGGTCATACCGGCAATGTAATCGCATACTACCTGTGTCTTGTCCTCGCCGCACCCGATCAGATTCCGGTACTCGCGGGACATCTGTTCCGGGTGCTCCTGGTAGTAGGTGTAGAGGGAAATCAGCATCTTCTTTGCCTTCTCCTCCTCTTTTTTCGCCTCCGGGTTGCGGTAGACGTTCGCGAACATCAACTCCCGCAGCATGCGCATGCCCTCGGCAATCTCCGCCGACTGGCGCACATACTCCGTTCCGCGGCTCTGCTCCACAATGTCGTGGATCAGCGTATTGAGCCGCTCGCGGCATGTATCGCCAAGGACGACGCGGATCGTAATCGGGATGTCATCCTCGCTTAAAATGCCGGCACGGATGGCATCGTCCATATCGTGGTGGATGTAGGCGATCTTGTCGCAGAGACGCACAACCTGTCCCTCCAGGGTCGACGGCTTTCCCGCCGTGCGGTGGTTCAGAATTCCATCCCGCACTTCCCAGGTCAGGTTCAGGCCCTGTCCTTCCTTTTCTAGAACCTCCACGACACGGACGCTCTGTTCCGCGTGGCGGAAGCCCCCGGGATGCACCGCATTGAGCGCCGCTTCCCCGGAATGGCCAAACGGCGTGTGTCCGAGATCGTGGCCAAGCGCAATGGCTTCGGTCAGATCCTCATTCAGATTCAGCGCCCGCGCAATCGTGCGGGCAATCTGGGACACCTCTAGTGTGTGCGTCAGGCGGGTCCGGTAATGATCTCCCTGCGCAGCGAGAAACACCTGTGTTTTATCTTTCATCCTGCGAAAGGCTTTGGAGTGGAGAATCCGGTCCCGGTCTCTCTGGTAGACGGTGCGGATGTCACACTCCGGTTCATATCGGTCCCTTCCTCTGGAATTCCGGCTGTGCGCCGCATAGGGGCCAAGCTCCTGAAATTCCCGTTCTTCAAATGATTCCCTCAAGTTCAAGCGAAGACCACCTCTTTCCCGGTAATATGCCTGCAACAGTTTCCTCACAGTGAAACCCGTCCGTTTCACTGTTGACTGGACAATAGGATCTGTTTCCACTGTCCCCCTATTTCCTATATTCGGTGCCCGTTTCCGATTTCCTTTTTTATTTTTCAAATTTTTCAAATTTTTTCAAAAAAAGTGTTGACGTCTCACAATTCTGGTGCTATAATACATCTTGTCGTCAGCGAGATGACAAAAACTTAAAGAACATGCGGAAGTGCTGGAATTGGCAGACAGGCCAGACTAAGGATCTGGTGGTCATTGCGATCGTGTGGGTTCAAGTCCCATCTTCCGCAGAATGAGAACCCTTGTGTATGCAAGGGTTTTTTCCTACTCAAAAAGAATCAGACCAGATAAAATCCAGATAAAAATTTCTGCTGCTCTTCTTTTTGTCTTTCTAAACTATCTTTCTTTCAAAAAAAATCAGAGGAAATTCCTTTCCGGATCCCTCTGATTTCTTATTTTTCTTTTTTTCAGAATTTTCTCTGCAATTTTTATTCTTACAGATTCGGTCTTACAATCTTCGGTGTATAGCCAGCCTCTTCCAGTGCTTTGACAATACGGTTCTTGTGATCGGTGCCGAATGCCTCCATTGTGATGCGGAGCTCTACTGCAGCACTTCTGTTCGTTGTAAAGAACTGGTTGTGGTCCAGTTTGATGACGTTTCCGTTCTCGTTTGCAATCACCTGGGAAACGCGTACCAGCTCGCCTGGTTTATCCGGCAGAAGAACGGATACAGTAAAGATACGGTCTCTCTGGATCAGTCCGTTCTGGATCACGGAAGACATGGTGATGACGTCCATATTTCCGCCGCTTAAGATCGAAACAATCTTTTTGCCCTTGACATCCAGATGCTTTAATGCAGCCACAGTCAGAAGACCGGAGTTCTCAACGATCATCTTGTGGTTTTCTACCATATCAAGGAATGCTACGATCAGCTCATCATCATCCACAGTAATGATCTCGTCCAGGTTCTGTCTTACATACGGGAAAATCTTGGATCCCGGTGTCTGTACTGCAGTACCGTCTGCAATTGTGCTGACAGGAGATACGGTCGTTACCTCGCCTTTTTCAAAAGAAGCCTTCATACAGGCTGCTCCGGACGGCTCAACACCGATGACTTTGATGTTTGGTTTCAGCAGTTTTGCCAGTGTGGAAACACCGGTAGCCAGTCCGCCTCCTCCGATCGGAACAAGGATATAATCTACGAGCGGAAGCTCCTGAATCACTTCCATAGCGATGGTTCCCTGGCCGGTTGCAACGGTCAGATCATCGAACGGGTGAATAAAGGTATAGCCATGCTCTGCTGCAAGCTCGTATGCTTTTGCACATGCCTCATCGTACACATCTCCGTACAGAACAACCTCAGCGCCGTAGCTCTGGGTACGCTCTACTTTGATGAGCGGTGTGGTAGTCGGCATTACGATGACAGCCTTTGCACCGTAGCATTTTGCCGCATACGCAACGCCCTGTGCATGGTTTCCTGCAGATGCGGTGATCAGTCCTTTTGCGCGCTCCTCTTCACTTAAGGTGCTGATTTTGTAATAGGCACCGCGCAGCTTATAGGCGCCGGTCAGCTGCATATTTTCCGGTTTTAAGTAGACTTTATTTCCCGTCTGCTCGCTGAAATATTTGCTGTAAACCAGTTTGGTCTCCTGTGTTACTTTTTTTACGATTTCAGACGCTTCCTCAAATTTCGGGAGTGTCAGCATTTCTTCTGCCATAGTCTTTTCTCCTTGTTGTCTTTTTTAAGCATTCTCTTCGGATGTATGGAACAGTGCATTTACAAACTGGTCTGCATCAAATTTCTGTAGATCGTGGATGCTCTCGCCCACGCCGATGTATTTGACCGGAATATCAAGCTCGGACTGGATGGCAACGGCGATACCGCCCTTTGCAGTTCCGTCCAGCTTCGTCAGAATGATACCGGTGACATTTGCCACTTCTGCAAACTGTCTTGCCTGCTGCAGCGCATTCTGGCCCGTGGTACCGTCCAGCACCACCAGCGTTTCCAGGTATGCCTCTGGGTACTCTTTTTCCAGAATCCGGTAAATCTTGTGGAGCTCTTCCATCAGGTTCTTCTTGTTGTGAAGTCTTCCTGCCGTATCACAGATCAGCACATCCGCATTTCTGGCTTTTGCCGCTGCGACTGCATCGTACACGATGGACGCCGGATCTGCTCCGTTCTGTCCGCCGATGATATCCACGCCGGCGCGGTGCGCCCACTCCGTGAGCTGCTCGCCTGCCGCTGCACGGAACGTATCTGCTGCCGCAAGAACAACCTTTTTGCCCTGATCCTTCAGAAGGCCGGCCAGCTTTCCGACGGAGGTCGTTTTTCCGACTCCATTGACACCGATCACCAGCACTACCGATTTCCGGTTTTCAAATTCATAGGCTGTATCGCCTACATCCATCTGTTTTTTGATGCTCTCGATCAGAAGCTGTTTGCACTCTGCCGGATCGGTAATGTGCTCTTCTGCCACCCGCTCTTTTAAGTGGTCAATAATTTTGGTCGTTGTATTGATGCCGATATCTCCCATGACGAGAATCTCCTCGATCTCCTCATAAAAATCGTCATCAATATTGGAATAGCCGCTGAAAATAGAATCAATTCCAGCTACAATGCTGTCTCGGGTCTTCGTCAGACCGTTGACAAGACGTTTGAAAAAGCCTACTTTCTCCTCCGCCATACCGTTCGCCTCCCTTTATCTTTTCTATCTTACTTCTTTCGTATTGTATCTTATTCGTTTCTATTTGTCCAGTTCTCCCTCGATCAAATCGACAGAAACAAGGGTAGAAACACCCTTCTCCTGCATCGTGATGCCGTACAGACGGTCTGCCGCCGTCATCGTACCGCGCCTGTGGGTGATGACGATGAACTGGGTATTTTTTGTCAGCTTATGCAGATACTGTGCAAAACGCGTTACGTTGGAATCGTCGAGCGCCGCCTCGATCTCGTCAAGTAAACAGAACGGGGACGGCTTTAAGTTCTGGATTGCAAAAAGCAGCGCAATCGCGGTCAGTGCCTTCTCGCCTCCGGAGAGCTGCATCATATTCTGCAGTTTCTTTCCCGGCGGCTGGGAAATGATGCGGATACCTGCCTCGAGTACATCCGTGTCCTCCTCGAGCTCCAGCGTTCCCTTTCCGCCGCCGAACAACTGGCGGAACACGCGGTCAAACTCTTTCCGGATCTCCTCGAATTTTTCCGTGAACTGCTTGCGCATACCGGCATCCAGCTCATCGATGATGCCCTGCAGTGTCTCCGCCGCTTTGACAAGATCGGTGTGCTGTGCATCAAGAAATGCGTGGCGCTCCGAAATCTCTTTGTACTCCTCAATCGCATTCACATTGACAGAGCCAAGCTTCCGGATCGCATCTTTTACTTCCAGCACACGCCGCTTTAATTCACTGCGCTCCGGAATCTCCTCCATCTGGAACTCTCTTGCGTGGCCCGGTGTCACTTCGTACTCTTCCCAGAGATACGAGGTCTGTGCCTCTTTTGTCTCCTCCAGCTTTTCTTTCTGGCTGTTCAGACGGAAGCACTCTTTGTCCATCAGGGAAATCTGGTCGGAGAGCTGATCCCGCTTCTCGAAAAATTCTTTGTGATCTGCGCTTAATGCTTCTTTTTTCTCCTGCAGTTCCACAATCCGGCGGTCTTCCTCTTCTTTTGCCTGCACTGCTGCTGCAATCGTCTTCTGGATCTCCACGATGTCCTGCTGTTTCCTTTTGACATCGTCTTTTTCCTCCGCCGCTTTTTCCAGCATGGTGCGGCTTTCCGCTTCCAGTTTTCCCGTCTCTTCCTCAAGACGGCGGATGTTCTGGGCAAGGAATCCATCCTTCTGGGACAGATTTGCGTAATTTAACCGGATTTCTTCAAGATCCTTCGTATATTCTGCTTCCCGGCGGCGAAGCCCTGTAAGCGCCTCCTGTGCCTTCTGGATATTCTCCTGCAGCGTGCTTTCCCGCTCCACCGATTCCTGCATTTCCTGACCGATGACTTTCCGGTTCCGCTCAATCTCGGCGATCTGATTTTCAATCTCGAGACTCTCCTTCTGAAGCGCTTCAAAATCCAGACGGATTTCCGTCTTTTTCTCGCGCGCTTTTTCCAGATTCAGGCGCACCGTATTCTGCTCGATGTACTGCCGCTGCAGTTTTTCATTCAGCTCGGTGCGGAGATCGCGGATTTCATTCCGCTTATTTTTCTTCTCTTCAAGTTCCTGCTGGATTTCCCGCAGTTCCTTCGCAAGACCCTGTACGCTCTTTTCGAGTTCCTCAATCTCACGCCGTCTTCCGAGCAGGTTGCTGTTGTTCCGGAACGAACCTCCTGTCATGGAACCGCCCGGGCTCAAGAGCTCGCCCTCGAGGGTTACCATGCGGAGCGTCTGACGGTATTTCCGCTGAATCACAATGGCATGGTCGATCGTGTCGACCACCAGCGTTCTTCCAAGCAGCTGTGCCACAAGGCCCTCATACACCGGGTCGTACGAAACAAGTGCATTTGCCACACCAAGCACACCGGTTTCTCTTGCCGCATCCTCATTCACCTGCGCTTTTTTCCCGCGCATACTGGTGAGCGGAAGGAACGTCGCACGGCCGAAATGACCCCGTTTCAGGTATTCAATCAGGTATTTCCCCGTGGCCTCATTGTCGGTGACAATATTCTGAATGCTGCCGCCAAGTGCGGTCTCGATCGCCGTCTCGTACTTTTTCTCCGCCTGCAGAAGATCCGCCACAACGCCGTGGATGCCGGGATTCCGGTCTTTCTGCTCCATGACCTTCCGAATACTGTTTCCATAGCCGTCGTACCGCTCGGTGATGTTCTTTAAGGATTCGAGCCTTGACGCTTCTCTGTGGTAATTGGTCTGGCCGGCTTCCATCTCTTTCGTCTGGTTCGAGAGATCCGCCGTCAGCGCGGTAATCTTCTGATCTGCCTCCTGGTACTGCTGTTTCAGGCTGCTTACCGTCTCTTCGAGCGCTTCAAACGCGTTCTGCAGTTCTTCCATCTGCCCGTTCTGTTCGGACTCGCTCGTCTTTAAATGCAGCACCCTCTGGCTTAATTCTGCCTTTCGGATGCCGATCTGCTCGAGCATCGCATCGTAGCGCTGCATTTTTCCCTTCGTGGAACCCCGCTGGTTCAGAAGGCCGATGACTTCGCTCTTATCCTGTTCACTCTGCAGCTCGACTGCCTGGATCTGCTCCTGGCATTCCGAGAGAGCGGCCTCTTTCTCACTCTTTTCCGTTTCTGACGCAAGAAGTGCTTCATGAAGCCCGTCCTTTTCTGCCTGATATGTATTTTTTTCTGCCGTCTTTGTGCGGCTCTCCGCGCGGATCGCCTCCAGACGTTCTCTTAATGTGTCGCTGTTCCTCTCCGATGCATGAATCTGCTCATTCAACACCTCGATCTGGTTTTCGAGCTGCTGGCGTTTCAGTGCATTCTCCCCCGCCTGATCGCGCGCAGAAAGAATCGTCTGGTCCAGTTTTTCCTGCTCCTGTTCCAGCTTTTCATACTCCTGCTTCGTATGCTCAAAAGCCTCTTTCGTGCTCTTTAACTGCTCTTCTGCAATCCGGTACCGGTCTTCTACTTTCGCGAGATCGTTCCGGATGCGCTCCATCTCGAGCAGAAACATATTGATATCGAGGAGCTTTAATTCCTCTTTCTTCTTTAAATAAATCTTTGCCGTCTCAGACTGGCGTTCCAGCGGCTCTAACTGCCTTGTCAGTTCCGAGAGAATGTCGTTGACGCGCACCAGATTCTGCTGCTCTTCCGCCAGCTTCTTTTCGGTCACGGCCTTCCTTCTCTTGAATTTGACAATTCCTGCCGCCTCGTCAAACAGCTCCCGGCGCTCTTCCGGCTTACCACTTAAAATCTTATCAATCTGACCCTGTCCGATGATGGAATAGCCTTCTTTTCCGATACCGGTATCGTAGAACAGCTCGTTGATGTCCTTTAACCGGCACGATGCGCCGTTCATCAGATACTCGCTCTCACCGGAGCGGTAGAGCCGTCTCGTCACCGTGACTTCCTCGAAATCGACATTCAGCTTGTGGTCGGAATTGTCAAGTGTAATTGCAACCGACGCGTAGCCGAGCGGCTTTCTCGTCTCGGTTCCGGAGAAAATAACATCCTGCATATTTCCGCCGCGGAGCTGCTTGGCGCTCTGTTCGCCGAGCACCCAGCGCACCGCATCGCCAACATTGCTCTTTCCACTGCCGTTCGGCCCTACAACGCCGGTAATACCGTCGTGGAACTGCAGAATGGTTTTGTTGGCAAACGACTTAAATCCCTGCATTTCAATGGATTTGAGATACATAATTCACCTACGCTTTTTTTCTGGCAAGAATTGCATCGTATGCCGCTGCCTGTTCTGCCGCTTTTTTCGTTCTGCCCTTTCCGGTACCGAGCGCTTTCTTTCCGACGCTGACCTGTGCCCAGAAGCTCTTGTCGTGATCCGGTCCCTCTTCTTTTAAGATGGTGTAAACAATCTCTTCATCCGTCTCACCCTGGATCAGCTCCTGCAGAATCGTTTTGCTGTCGTAGAAAAGCTGTTTGTGTTCGATATCGTTTAAGATATAGTTCAGAACGAACGTTTTTGCCGGTTCAAAGCCGCCGTCCAGGAAAATCGCACCGATCGTTGCCTCCATAGCATCCGAAACGATGGAATCGCGGTGACGGCCGCCGGTTGCCTCCTCGCCCTTTCCAAGGAGCAGAAAGCTGCCAAGGTCAATCTCACGGGCACAGAATGCCAGTGCCGGTTCACAGACGAGGCTGGCGCGTTTTTTCGTCATCTCGCCCTCCGGGAGACGCGGGAATGTCTTGTATAAAAATTCGCTGGATACAACTTCCAGCACGGCATCTCCTAAGAACTCCAGACGCTCGTTGCACTCCAGGCGCTCCATATGGTGCTCATTTGCGTAGGAAGAATGGCGCATCGCCATCTCCAGCAGTCCGAAATTCTGAAATTTATACTGGATCTTCTTTTCCAAATCCACGAGTTTATCAATATTATTCATAACCTGTTTTAAGCCTGTCCTTCCTCATAGTTACCGTTTGCAGGTGTTCTGCGGACGGTAACAAAGGGGCTGTCCTGTAGCAAACAGCCCCTTCGCCATTTTCTATTATTCTGCCAGTTTCTTTTTGATCGCTTCCACCGCATCCTCAACCGATACGATGTGCTCTGCTTCTTCTGCTTCGATCTGGATATCAAATTCTTCTTCAATTCCCATCACAATCTGAAATACATCCAGGGAATCCGCTCCCAGATCATCTGCAAAGGTTGTCTCCATGGTTACTTCATTCGGATCTACGTTTAATACATCCGCAATGATCTCCTGTAATTTTTCAAACTCCATCTTTTGCTGCCTCCCTGCTGCTCTTATAGTCTGCCAGATGCTCCTGCACTTTCTGCGGAATCTTCTCCTCGCTGAATGAAATGCACTGGAGAATGGAATTTTTAAATTCGTTGGCTTTTGAGCTTCCGTGCGTTTTTACAACGAGTCCTTTTAAGCCAAGCAGCGGTGCTCCGCCGTACTCACTGGCATCAAAAGACTTCAGTGTCTCTTTCAGCGCCGGTTTCACAAGAAGGGCTCCGATTTTACTGCGCAGAGATGTCATCATGCCCTGTTTTACCTTGGAAATCAGGGTCGCGCCGACGCCCTCATACAGCTTTAAGATAACGTTTCCGACAAACGCCTCACAGACAACAACATCTGCGGCTCCGTTTGGAATTTCTCTTGCTTCGATACTGCCGACAAAGTTGATATACGGGTTTTCTTTCAGAAGCGGATACGTCTCTTTGACGAGCGCGTTTCCTTTTTCTTCTTCCACACCGATATTCACGATTCCCACACGCGGATTTTTAATGCCGACAACGTGTTCCATATAGATGGAACCCATCATGGCAAACTGCACCAGATGGGACGGTCTTGCATCAACATTCGCACCGCAGTCGATCAGAAGGGATACACCGTCTTTCGTCGGGATCAGCGGAGCCAGCGGCGGGCGCTCTACGCCCTTGATGCGTCCTACGATCGTCTGTCCGCCGACCAGGACTGCTCCGGTGCTTCCGGAGGAGACAAACGCGTCTGCCTCTCCGCAGCGCACTTTTTTCATGCCGACAACGATCGAAGAATCTTTTTTGTGGCGGATCGCATTGACCGGCGGCTCTCCCGTCTCAATGATCTCGGTTGCCGGAACGATCTCAACCCGCTCCTTCGGGTACGTATATTTCTGCAGTTCTTTTTCGATGACATCCACCTGGCCGACCAGCTGGACTTTGACACGTTCATCTGCGTTTACGGCCTCAACGGCGCCTTTTACCGGCTCCACAGGCGCATAATCGCCGCCCATCGCGTCCACTGCAACTCTGACTAAGTCACTCATGTTTTTTCCTCTTTTCTCTTTTCTAAAGCGCGTTTGAAAACTCTTTTTCTTTCAAAAAACCGTTTTCAACCACGCTCTAAAAGCACTCATGCAAGTGCTGTATTAACTATACTAAACTCCTTTGCAAAAATCAAGCACAAATGCCCATCCGCGCTTTCTCCTGTATTCCAAAAAAGCGGGTGGATTTATCTTTCCAAAATCCACCCGCTCTGTTTTATCTTATTTTTCTTAAGAAACCTTGACTCCGCTCGAATTCATCTCATGACCGTCTATGGTTGTATTCCGTGCCATGACACCGGTATCCGGATCCAAATAATATTCCTCACCATCCTGCGTGAACCAGCCGGTCTGCATCTGACCGTTGTCCGCCAGATAATACCATTCTTCTCCGCTCCAGTACCATCCTGTCACCATGTATGAATTTTCATCAAACACGTACCAGTAGCCGTCGATATTCTGCCAGGTATTGGTTGCATAGCTTCCATCATTATTCTGATACTGCCATCCGTTTTCATTCTGAACCCATTTCCCTGCCGGAATTACCGTAACTTCTGTTACCGTACTCGTCGCCATGGAAACGGTATTTCCAACCGTGTTTGTTGCCACAACGTAATAGTAATCTTTGCCCTCCGCCGAAGTATCGACCTGGTATGTCACTTCTGTTGCGCCTTCAATCGGCGTTCCTCCGCCGTTGGAATTTACGTTGTTCTTATACCACTGATATGTTACTGTGCCTTCTCCCGTTATTCCTGCCTCACAAGTCAGCTTTCCAGATGTATTTCCAACGGGAATCTGCAGGCTCTCCACCGGATTTACCGAAAAAACCGGCTTTTCCAGATTGGCATCTACATGAACAGCATCGCTGTCCTCTTTTGAAATATCTACACTGGCCGAAGACGAAACCGTCGTCTCAGTTCCCATCATTTTATCCATCAGACTGTCTGTGGAACATCCTGAGAGGAATACTACACTGCACATGCATGCTGCCAGAAATATGATTCGTCTATTCTTCATATGCTTTGCACTCCTTTTTTATAATTGTTACGAAAATGTTGCAATATTGTTTCAATTCTCACCGAGACCATTATAGCACATCACGACACACCACGTCAAATCTTTTATATGACGCTTCCAGACAACCCGCAGAGACAACAAAAAAGCCCCCGGTGACGGGAGCCTTTTGCTGCATTGCACATCGGAACTGATTCCGATTTATGAATATTAGTCCATTGCAACGACTTCTTTTTTGTTGTAAGAACCACAAGCTTTGCATACTCTGTGCGGCATCATAAGAGCACCACATTTGCTGCATTTTACAAGGTTCGGAGCAGACATTTTCCAGTTTGCTCTTCTCTTATCGCGTCTTGCTTTGGAAGATTTATTCTTAGGACAAATGGACATAGTTACACCTCCTTAAATTTGCTGAATATATCTTTGATTGCAGCCATTCGGGGGTCTAGCCCTGTGGTATCACAATCACAGGTCTGAATATTCAGATTCGCACCACAACGGCTGCAGATTCCTTTACAGTCATCTTTACACAGCACTCGAATCGGCCATTGGACTATGAGCTCATTACGAACCAGTTCTTCCACATCGAGCTCGTCTCCCTCCACAAACGAAGAGTCCTCTTCTTTTTCCTCGCGTTCTTCCTCTGACAGATTCAGATCAATCTGCAGATCGAACTCGAGCTGGAATGGAGTCGCTACCGGTGTCAGGCATCTTGCACATGGAATCTCCATTGTAAGGTCTGCACTGCCGGTGATCGTGATCACACGATTGCCTTCATGCGTAAGGCCAAGGATAACAGGATGTTTTTCGATTACCCGATAGTCCTGCCCGCCGATCGAAAAAGTTTCGGATGTAAGCGGAATTTCATACTTTTCGGACTTTCCGTCCTGCGCAAATAACTTGGTCAGACTGATTTTCATATTGTTCTCCTAATCACTCTTTACCAATTATACCCGGGAAGGTAAGAATTGTCAACTGCTTTTTGAATTATTTTTTATTTTCCTTTTACTAACTCTACGGTCTCCTCGCAGATTGCGATTTCCTCGTTGGTCGGGATCACGCATGCTGTAATCTTGGAGCCTTCTTTGGTGATGATCTTCTCAACGCCGCGGCAGTTATTTGCCTCAGAATCGAATTCCAGACCCATGAACTCAAATGCTTTGCAGATGGTCTCACGAAGTGGAATAGCGTTCTCTCCAAGGCCTGCGGTGAAGGTGATCACATCTACGCCGCCCATAGCTGCGATGTAGGAACCGATGTATTTGATAATGCGGTAAGCGTATGCTTCCAGACAGTTGATGGCATCCTGATTACCTGCCTCTGCTGCTGCAGATACATCACGGTAATCGCTGGAGATGCCGGTCATGCCGAGCATACCGGATTTCTTGTTCAGAATGTTCAGAACCTCGGATACGGTCAGGTTCTCTTTGTTGCACAGATACTCAACAAAAGCCGGATCGATATCTCCGGAACGGGTTCCCATGATCACACCTTCGAGCGGGGTAAGGCCCATGGAGGTATCTACACATTTGCCGTTCTTTACAGCGGAAAGGGAAGCACCATTTCCCATATGGCATACGATGATCTTCAGATCGTTGTAGTCTTTGCCAAGGAACTCTGCGGTTCTCTTGGATACGAATTTATGAGAAGTTCCGTGGAAGCCGTATTTACGGATTGCGTATTTCTCATAGTACTCTTTCGGAATACCGTACATATATGCTTTCGGAGGCATGGTCTGATGGAATGCGGTATCAAATACTGCTACGTTCGGAACGCCCGGCATCAGTTTCATGCAGGCATTGATTCCCATCAGGTTTGCCGGATTGTGCAGAGGACCAAGGTCAGCGCACTCCTCGATAACTTTGATTACTTCGTCATCGATGATAACAGAGTTTGTGATCTTCATTCCGCCGTGCAGAACGCGGTGTCCGATGGCATCTACTTCTTCCAGGCTCTTGATGACGCCGCTCTTCTCGTTTACCAGAGCGTCCAGAACCATCTGGATTGCCTCTACGTGTGTCGGCATTGCTGCTTCTGTTACCTCTTTTTCGCCGTTCTTTGGCTCATAAACGAGGCGTCCGTCGATACCGATTCTCTCACAGAGTCCTTTTGCCAGGACGTCACGGTTATCGTAATTGATCAGCTGGAATTTCAGAGAGGAACTTCCGCAGTTTACTACTAATACGTTCATTTCTAAATTCTCCTATTTTAAAAGTCTTATTAAAACTTCTGGCCGGCCTGTTCTCCGCAGCCGGCCAGAAAACCGCTTGTAATTGGTTTTATTTCGTGCTTACTGTGCCTGGCACTGTACAGCAGTGATTGCTACAACACCAACGATATCCTCTGCGGAGCATCCACGGGACAGATCGTTGACTGGAGCTGCGATACCCTGCGTCATTGGGCCGTATGCTTCTGCTTTTGCCAGTCTCTGTACCAGTTTGTATCCGATGTTTCCGGCATCCAGATCCGGGAAGATCAGAACGTTTGCTTTTCCTGCTACTTTGCTGTCCGGAGCTTTGGATGCACCTACGCTCGGAACGATTGCTGCATCAAGCTGCAGCTCGCCGTCGAGAGCGAGATCCGGGTTTGCTTCTTTTGCAATTCTGGTAGCCTCAACAACTTTGTCTACATCAGCATGTTTTGCACTTCCTTTGGAGGAGTGGGAAAGCATAGCAACTCTTGGCTCGTTTCCGGTCAGCATGCGGTAGGACTCTGCGGAAGACTCTGCGATTGCAGCCAGCTCTTCCGGATTCGGGTTCTGGTTCAGACCACAGTCACCGAATACGAATACACCGTCATCGCCGTACTCGCAGTCCGGAACTACCATCAGGAAGAATGCGGATACGAGTTTTGTGCCTGGTTTGGTCTTTAAGATCTGCAGGCATGGACGTAAGGTGTTTGCGGTAGAATGGCAGGCACCGGAAACAAGTCCGTCTGCATCTCCCATTTTAACCATCATAACGCCATAATATGTATAGTCATTCAGGATGGTCTCTCTTGCTTTCTCCGGAGTCATGCCTTTCTTTGCACGAAGCTCTACCAGCTTATCTACATAAGCCTGTGTTTTCTCGTTTTTCTCTGGATCTACAATAGTAGCTTTGGAGACATCCAGTCCCTCGCTGCCTTTCTTTACTGCCTCTTCGCTTCCGATGATGATCAGATTTGCAAGGTCCTCTTTCAGGATCTGTGCAGCAGCCTCATATGTTCTTCTGTCTTCTGACTCTGGCAGTACAATTGTTTTTTTGTCTGCTTTTGCTCTTGCTTTAATTGTGTCAATAAATCCCATGATCTTTTGACTCCTTTCGATAAATTTACTCGATATTCTCATTGTAGTACGCTTTTTGCCCTTTCGCAAGTATAAAATTCAAAACAACTGGACAAAAAATCCAAAACGGAGGAATTCTTGCATTCCTTTTCTGTTTTTGTTACGATAGGGCTATGTGATCCGCGGTTCCTCTCTGTTTGGAATCGTGCTATTTTTTTCGAAAGAAGGTACGTTTTATGACCATTACCGCAGTCATTGCAGAATATAATCCTTTTCATAACGGCCATGCTTATCAGCTGGCAAAAGCCAGGGAACTGACCGGGGCGGACTATCTTGTCGTGATTATGAGCGGCGATTTCGTCCAGCGCGGCGCACCTGCGATTCTTGACCAACATGACCGTGCGGAGCTGGCGCTTCTTGGCGGCGCGGACCTTATCTTACAGCTTCCGTGTCACTTTGCGCTCGGCAGTGCACAGCATTTCGCACGCGGGGCGGTATCGCTCCTTACTGCGCTTGGCTGTGTCGATTTTCTCTGCTTTGGCAGTGAATATGGAGACACGGCGCCGTTTCTGGAACTCGCTGATGTTCTGCTCCACGAGCCGGAGGAATACCGCGAGCTGCTCTCCGGTCTGCTTCGGAACGGACTTTCCTTCCCGACGGCGCGCGCACAGGCACTTTCCGCTTATTTTTCTGACAGCGCTTCCTTCTCTTCGCTTTCAAAAGAAGAACTTGATACCTTTTTAAAAGAACCAAACAATATTTTAGGCATTGAATATGTCCAGGCACTTCTGCTGTCACAAAGCCGCATTCGGCCGGTAACGATCCGCCGGGAGGGCAGCGGATACCACGAAGGAGCGCTTTTCACACATGCACTCCCTTCTGCTACAGCAATGCGGAATCTTCTTTTTTCCAATCCGCATAAGGATCTGGAACTGTCCGCGCTCGCCTCCTGCATGCCAGAAGCGGTCTTTCACGCTTTTCAGAATGCCGTCGCATCTCATGGACTGTTGACCGCCGATGATTTCAGCCTGCTCCTCGCCGCACGGCTCCTCACGGAGACGAAGGGATCTCTCTCCTCCTGTCTCGACCTCTCGCCGGATCTTGCCAACCGCATCCTCCGCCAGCGCCACGCATGCTCCTCATTTTCAGAATTCGCCATGCAGCTTAAAACAAAGGAAATGACGTATACCCGCATCAGCCGCGCCCTGATGCATCTGCTTCTGAACCAGAAAACATTGTACCCGGCCGGCTATAACCGTGTTCTCGGTTTCCGAAAAAGTGCCGGTGCATTGTTAAAAGAGATTAGAAGACGTTCTTCTCTGCCGCTCATTGCCAAGGCAGCCGACGCCCCGCGGCTTCTTACCGGCGATGCACTTGCCGCCTTTGAGAGCGATATACAGGCCTCTCTTTTTTACGAGACTGTCCGTTCTCACAAAACAGGGACACCGTTCGTCCATGAATACACAAAAAAGCTGGTTCTGTTATAGAACCAGCTTTTTTTCCAGCAGCAGCATCATCTGCTGCTGTGGAACTGTATAGTCCTCCACAAACAGGAAAACATTTTTTGTATCTGCACTTTCTCTTGTAAAGTCAAACTGCATGAAACGCATCTCACCATTCAGTATAAAATTGATCATAACATGATGCATGATGTGTTCTGCTGTTCCCTGTGTGATTGCTTCCATCGTCATCTGCTGTTTTATCCGATTAAGATCATCTATATTGCCAGATGCATAACGCATGAGTATCTTCAAAATCAATGTACAGGATTTCTATATAATGATTTTTAAGAGCTTTTTCATATATTGCAGCCTGAACCGCTTTCTCCAACAACTGAATTCCTCCTTGTTTTCTCATGTACTATTAATGCTTCATAGCACTCCCGCTATAAATTACTTTCATCAGTAATTCCACATCAACAGGCTTAGCAACATGTTCATTCATCCCTGCTTCTTTTGCCCTTATTCTGTCCTCCGTGAACGCATTTGCTGTCATTGCAATGATTGGTATTTTCTTTGCATCCTCTCTGTCCAGAGACCTAATCATCTTTGTAGCTTCATAACCATTCATGACCGGCATCATAATGTCCATAAGAATGACATCAAATTCACCAGGTTCACTATTTCTGAACAGTTCAACAGCTTCCTGACCATCCCAGGCTTTTGTCACGTCAGCACCTTCATTCTGAAGCACAAATTCGGCGATTTCCATATTCAGCTCATTATCTTCCGCCAGAAGAATATGCAATCCCTTTATAGATTTTTCGGATACATCCTTCTGTTCTTCACGTTTATCCGCATCCGGATCTATTTTAAATGGAACCCGGATCACAAATGTCGTCCCTACGCCTTTTTCACTTTCAAAAGTAACGGTACCACCCATTTTCTCGACCAGTTTCTTTGTAATCGGCATTCCAAGACCTGTTCCTGTAAATTTCGTGCGGCTTCCGGTATGCTCCTGTGCAAATGGTTCAAAAATATGCTTCTGAAACTCATCTGTCATTCCGATTCCGGTATCCCGGCAGACAAATTCCATTATCGTCATTTCCGGCTGTTCGGATTGAATTTCCCTGCAGCTGATATAAATCTGTCCGTTTTCTCTGTTATATTTCACCGCATTCGACAGGATATTCATCATCACACGTTTCACATACATCGGGCTTCCAATAAGATCACGGTGTATGATTTCTTTTTTCTCCCATACAATCTGGATATTCTGTTCTGCAGCCATCTGCTCGATCACATTAAATACTTCCCTGAAAATACTGCTCAGATTAAATGGACTCTCTTCCAAAACAACTTCACCTGACTCAAGCTTACTCATATCCAGAACATCATTTACCAGTTCCAGCAACAGATTGGAAGCCTCTTTCACCTTTGTCCTGTATTCCGTCTGCTTCTCCATATCATCTGCATAATGTTCTGCCATATTGACCATGCCGCAGATCCCATTGATTGGTGTTCGGATATCATGGCTCATATTAAACAGAAATCGTGTTTTTGCTTCATTGGCACTTTTCGCCAGTTCTGCCGCTTTCTCAAGCTCAGCAGCATATTGTTTTTCTCTGTGTTTTTTGCTGAATATCTGATAAAAAACCATAGCGATCAGCAACGAGAATATATACGAAGCAATTATGGAAAGAATCCATTGAGAAACCGGAGTCCACCCATTGGAAGGCACAATATCAAAATACCATGTGTTATTCGGGATCTCACATTCTATCGTCAGGCTGTTTTCCGGCATATCATCCTGACTCTGGGCAAGAATAACCTTATCTCCACTGCTTCTGTCATAAGACCAGATCTTATAACTGAAATCTGCCTCACTTAAAGATTTCAGATTTATGTCACTCATGAAACAATCCCAGTCGATTACCTGGAGTACAAATCCCCAGAAACTACTCTCTCCGAAATCATCGGTTCGATAAACCGGTTTAAAAAGTAATGCTCCTGTTCCTCCCTGCTTTAACTGATAGGGACCGCCAAGTGTATATTCCCCGGTTTCCTTAGCCAGAACTGCATCTTTTTTCCGTTCGTGTTCCCTCAGAACATCCAGTCCAAGAGCCTCTGAATTTCCCTGCATAGGATAGATTTCGGTTATGATCCCTTCCGGTGCCAGCTCAAACGCCTTTACCACACCTTCCTCATTAGGAATCTTTTCTGCCAGTTCTGAAAAAGTGTTTTCATCCATATCCGATCCATCAATGATATAATTTCCCAGAAAATCAGAAATCATTATATAATTGTCCAGCTTTGCCTTGACTCTCCTTATCGTGCTTTGTGCCATATAAGTTCCCGATGCTTTTTTTTCCTTTTCCTGATATCGGAGCATCTGACTACACGCAAAAAATGCGATCAGGAAAGAGAGAAGTCCTATAATATAGCAGTATTTTTTAATATGTTTAGCAGCTGTACTATTTATTTTCATTGAATTTTCCTCGTTATGTTTTCTTCCAACTGTTTTTCATCGGGCTATGCAATAAAATCGAATGGTATCTATCACTTTCTCATCCGATGCCTGATTAATGTCTGATATCAGAGACAGAATCTGATTCAGCAGTTCCAACTTTTTGTTAAAT
>OGIE01002813.1_pt1 | contig 20319 bp, 19 predicted proteins | sample 1571581 | NCBI WGS metagenome assembly OGIE01 (sample SAMEA2582021, study PRJEB24529) | metagenome | biome: Human gut stool | place: China | collected 2011
TCACTTTGTTCGAAGAGAAAGTGGTTTTGGCACAGGGAGAGCTTATCTCTACGGCTATGGTGAACTTCTATCTGCAGGAATGTGGTGTGAAGTCAGTATTGCTTCCGGCTTTGGAATTCATGCGTACTGACAAGAACGCGGAACCGGACCCTGTATATATTAAGGAGAAACTGCAGACACAACTGGAACTGTATCCGGATATGGAGATTTACATCACACAAGGTTTCATCTGCCGCAATGCTTACGGTGAGATAGACAACCTGCAGCGTGGTGGCAGCGATTACACCGCATCCTTGATCGGTGCTGCCGTAAAGGCTTCCGAAATCCAGATATGGACGGACATCGACGGTATGCACAATAACGACCCGCGCATTGTGGACAAGACAGCGCCGGTTCGTCAGCTGCATTTCGAAGAAGCAGCCGAGCTGGCTTACTTCGGTGCAAAAATCCTGCACCCGACTTGCATCCAGCCTGCTAAATATGCCAATATACCTGTACGTCTGCTGAATACAATGGACCCGGATGCTCCCGGAACACTAATTTCTAATGACACGGAGAAAGGTAAGATTAAAGCCGTAGCTGCCAAAAACAATATTACAGCTATCAAGATCAAATCAAGCCGTATGTTGCTTGCTCATGGTTTCCTGCGTAAAGTATTCGAGATCTTTGAAAGCTATCAGACTTCTATTGACATGATCTGTACTTCAGAGGTCGGTGTATCTGTTACAATAGACAACACCAAGCATCTGAACGAGATTCTGGACGACCTGAAAAAATACGGTACTGTCACTGTTGACAAGGATATGTGTATTATCTGTGTAGTAGGTGACCTGGAATGGGAGAATGTCGGTTTCGAAGCTAAAGCGCTTGATGCGATGCGGGATATACCTGTGCGAATGATTTCCTTCGGAGGAAGTAACTACAACATTTCCTTCCTTATCCGGGATTGCGATAAGAAGACGGCGTTGCAGTCGCTGAGCGATATGCTTTTCAACAACAAATAATTCCACAAATAATACGAGCGCTTTTATTGATACTGATAAAAGCGCTCTTTTTAACTAACTAAACAAGTTTCTTGAATTATGAAAGGAATATTTCCAATCGATAAATTCCGTACTTTGCAGACACCTTTCTATTATTATGATACGAAAGTGCTGCGTGATACATTGTCGGCTATTAACCAAGAGGTTGCCAAATATCCTAGCTATTCCGTACATTATGCCGTGAAGGCGAATGCCAATCCGAAAGTACTTACCATTATCCGTGAAAGCGGAATGGGAGCAGACTGCGTGAGTGGCGGAGAAATCCGTGCCGCTGTCCGTGCCGGATTCCCTGCCAATAAAATCGTTTTTGCTGGAGTCGGGAAAGCGGATTGGGAGATCAACCTCGGACTGGAATATGGCATCTTCTGTTTCAATGTAGAGTCTATCCCCGAACTGGAAGTCATCAACGAACTGGCTGCCGCTCAAAATAAGATCGCTAATGTCGCTTTCCGTATCAATCCGGATGTCGGGGCGCATACGCACGCCAATATCACCACCGGTCTGGCTGAAAACAAATTCGGTATCAGTATGCAGGACATGGACAGGGTGATCGATGTGGCTTTGGAAATGAAGAATGTAAAATTCATCGGTCTGCACTTCCATATCGGTTCACAGATATTGGATATGGGCGATTTCATCGCTCTTTGTAACCGGGTGAATGAATTGCAGGACAAGCTCGAAGCCCGCCGTATTCTGGTAGAGCATATCAATGTCGGTGGTGGTCTGGGCATTGACTACGGTCATCCTAACCGCCAGTCCGTTCCGGACTTCAAAAGCTATTTTGCTACCTATGCCGGACAGCTGAAACTGCGTCCTTATCAGACATTGCACTTTGAATTGGGACGTGCGGTGGTAGGACAGTGCGGCTCTCTGATATCGAAAGTGCTGTATGTAAAGCAGGGAACGAAGAAGAAATTTGCCATCCTCGATGCAGGTATGACAGACCTGATTCGTCCGGCTTTGTATCAGGCTTACCACAAGATGGAAAACATTACTTCGGAAGAACCTGTAGAGGCTTATGACGTAGTAGGTCCGATCTGTGAATCATCAGACGTTTTCGGTAAAGCGATTGACCTGAACAAAGTGAAGCGGGGGGACCTGATTGCACTTCGTTCCGCAGGTGCCTACGGTGAGATTATGGCATCCGGATACAACTGTCGTGAACTGCCGAAAGGATACACTTCGGACGAGCTGGTGTAAATAAAATGTGAATGTAGTTTAAAAATGCAGGGAGCTTGGAACAATTTTAACTGAAATCTTGTTATTTTTGTAATGAGTTCAAAAGAAAACTACATTAACAACTTAATAAAAATATACGATTATGATTTCAGAAAAATTACAGAAAGCAATCAATGAGCAGATCACTGCTGAAATGTGGTCTTCTAACCTGTATCTGGCAATGTCTTTCTACTTTGAGAAAGAAGGTTTCAGTGGCTTTGCACATTGGATGAAGAAACAATCTCAGGAAGAAATGGGACATGCTTATGCAATGGCTGATTATATTATCAAGCGTGGTGGAACTGCAATGGTCGACAAGATTGATGTCGTTCCTAACGGCTGGGGTACTCCGTTGGAAGTGTTTGAACACGTTTACAAACACGAATGCCATGTATCTGCATTGGTAGACAAGCTGGTAGATGTGGCTGCTGCTGAAAAAGATAAAGCTACTCAGGATTTCTTGTGGGGATTTGTCCGCGAACAGGTAGAAGAAGAAGCTACTGCACAGGGAATTGTGGATAAAATCAAGAAAGCTGGTGATACCGGTATTTTCTTTGTTGATTCACAACTGGGACAACGCTGATAATGATCTGAAAAATAGAAAATTATATAAGAGAAGCTGTTTGGGTTTATATTCAGACAGCTTCTTTTTTTATCTTACTTATCAACTTCCCTGCCGGGCTATTTCTTTATCTTTCCTTTTTCCATAGCTCCCAGATAAATCTCCAGCGAGCGGGTAGAAATCTGTATTTCGCGGAAGGATACACCCAAAGAAGCGATTAACAGTATCAATGCCAGTCCGAATACATAAACCGATAACAACTGCAGTCCGATGTAAATAAGAAACATACTGACTACACAGAAAAAGAGGCTTGCTATCCCCAGTCCCTGCATCGTGCGTGTCAGATTCAACCGTTTCCTCAAATTCTCGATTTGTGCTACCGTGATATCCGTAGGATTTTCCATATAGCGGTCCCGCAACTGTCGCACCAGCTGCGCATACGATAAAAAACGATTGGTATAAGCCAGCAAAATCAGCGAAACAGCCGAAAAAAGCAAAGCAGGAGTAGTGAGCGTAAGTTCTTCCATCTTGAAAAATAGGTAATAGGTAATAAATAATAGGTAATAAGTAATAGGTAATAAGTAATAGGTCATGCGGGTAAAGCTACCGGCAGCTACGATTATTACCTATTACTTATTACTTATTTCAAGGTTCCCAGTTCTTTGCCAACCTTAATAAAAGCAGCGATACATTTGTCGAGGTGTGCTTTCTCGTGTCCGGCAGAGATTTGTACACGGATACGTGCCTGTTCTTTCGGAACGACCGGATAATAGAATCCCGTCACATAAATGCCTTCTTCCTGCATGCGTGCGGCATAAATCTGAGACAGTTTGGCATCATACAACATAACGGCGCAGATGGCACTTTGTGTCGGTTTGATGTCAAATCCGGCAGCTGTCATTTGGTCACGGAAATAGTTTACATTCTCTACCAGCTTGTCATGCAGCGCATTGCTTTCTTTCAGCATCTTGAATACTTCGAGACTTGCACCGATGATACCCGGAGCCAACGAGTTGGAGAACAGATAAGGACGGCTGCGCTGACGCAGTAAGTCGATGATCTCCTTGCGGCCGGTGGTAAATCCTCCCAATGCGCCTCCGAAAGCCTTGCCCAGTGTTCCCGTATAGATGTCTACGCGTCCGTAAGTCTTGTACAGTTCGCTGACACCGTGGCCCGTAGCGCCAACCACACCTGCAGAGTGCGATTCATCCACCATTACGAGTGCATCATATTTCTCGGCCAGGTCACAGATTTGATCCATAGGTGCTACATTTCCGTCCATAGAGAATACGCCGTCGGTAACAACGATACGGAAACGTTGTGCCTGAGCTTCTTGCAAGCATCTTTCCAGATCCTTCATATCCGCGTTGGCATAGCGATAGCGTTTCGCTTTGCAAAGACGTACGCCGTCGATGATAGAAGCATGGTTCAGAGAGTCCGAGATGATGGCGTCTTCTTCGCTGAAAAGCGGTTCGAACACACCTCCGTTGGCATCGAAACAGGCTGCATACAGAATGGTGTCTTCTGTCTGGAAATAATCCGAGATAGCAGCTTCCAGTTCCTTATGTATATCTTGCGTTCCGCAGATGAAGCGGACAGATGACATACCAAATCCACGGCGCTCCATCATTTCTTGAGAAGCTTTAATCAGACGGGGGTGATTGGACAGTCCCAGATAGTTGTTGGCGCAGAAATTCAGCACTTCTTTTCCTTTTACAGTGATGGCAGCTTGCTGCGCACTTTCGATCAGTCGTTCTTCTTTGTAAAGTCCGGCTTCCTTAATTTCAGCCAGTGTCTGGCTGAGGTGTTCTTTCATTTTACCGTACATAATGTTTGAGTGATTAAGTTAATGGTGCAAAGGACACGATTTTTCTTGGAATAAACAATATCTTTTTGATTTAAATCTGAAAAAAAAGTGCTTACTTTGCGCACTATTTAGCTTAACACTTTTATTTAAAAGGAAAAATGAAACACATTTTGATTATTGGAGCCACCGGACAAATAGGATCCGAGTTGACGATGGAGTTACGCAGGCGTTATGGAAACACAAACGTAGTAGCAGGTTACATCCAGGGTGCAGAGCCCAAAGGAGAGTTAAAAGAGTCGGGACCGTCGGCAGTTGTCGATGTAACGAATGGTGAAATGATTGAATCGGTGGTGAAGGAATACCACATTGATACCATATATAATTTGGCTGCACTGCTATCGGTGGTGGCTGAGTCCAAGCCGAAGCTAGCCTGGAAAATTGGTATTGACGGACTGTGGAATGTTTTGGAAGTGGCGCGTGAGCAGGGATGTGCGGTATTTACCCCCAGTTCTATCGGATCGTTCGGTGCAAGCACGCCTCATACACAGACACCACAGGATACTATCCAGCGTCCCCGTACTATGTATGGAGTCACCAAGGTAACGACAGAGTTGCTGAGTGACTACTATTTTAACAAATACGGTGTTGACACACGTGCTGTCCGTTTCCCGGGCATCATTTCGAACGTGACCCCTCCGGGAGGAGGAACCACCGATTATGCTGTCGATATTTATTATTCGGCAGTAAGAGGAGAAAAATTTGTGTGCCCTATCAAAGAAGGCACTTTAATGGATATGATGTATATGCCGGACGCGCTGAACGCAGCAATCATGCTGATGGAAGCAGATCCGACCAAGCTGATACACCGCAACGCTTTCAATATCGCCTCTATGAGTTTCGACCCTGAGACGATTTTCCATGCCATCAAGAAGCATGTGCCCGCGTTCGAGATGATCTATGATGTAGATCCTTTGAAGCAGCGCATAGCCGACAGCTGGCCCGATAGTCTGGATGACACTTGCGCCCGCGAGGAGTGGGGGTGGAAGACGGCATACGAGATGGAAAGCATGACGGTGGATATGCTTGAAAAGCTAAGAGAGAAACTGAAAAAATGAAAAAACTAATTGCGGGGGTTCTGGTGCTTACTATCCTTGGTTCCTGTGGAAACAAGAAAACGAACATCGACCCCTTTGCATCTATCACTCAAGAGGTGGATTCTATCCGGCACAAAGCCGATTCGATCCATCAGGAGGAATTGCCGGAAGAGCCCAAACCGACAGAAGCGGACGAATCTTTCGACGATTTTATCTATAATTTTGCTTCCGATGATGCCTTGCAGCGTCAGCGTGTCAAGTTTCCGTTGCCCTATTACAAGGGAGATGAGAAAACCAATATCGAAGAACGCAACTGGAAGCATGATGACTTATTTACCAAACAGCATTATTATACGCTCCTGTTTGATAAAGAAGAAGACATGGATTTGGTGGGGGACACCTCACTGACCTCCGTTCAGGTGGAATGGATATTCGTGAAAACCCGAATGGTGAAAAAGTATTATTTTGAGCGTATCAAAGGGGCATGGATACTGGAGGCTATCAATCTGCGCCCTGTTGAGCGGAATGAAAATGAAGACTTTGTGGAGTTTTTCAGTCATTTTGCTGCTGACAGCCTTTTTCAAAGCCGGCGTGTGCAGGAGCCTCTGGCTTTTGTCACCTCAGATCCGGACGATGACTTCTCTATTCTGGAGACCTCTCTTGATTTGAACCAGTGGTTTGCCTTCAAGCCGGCATTGCCTACAGACCGCCTTTCGAATATCAATTACGGACAGCGGAATGATGATAACTCGCCGACAAAGATTCTCGCCTTGAAGGGAATCGGAAACGGCTTCTCTAATATTCTATATTTCAGGCGGAAAGCAGGCGAATGGCAACTGTATAAGTTTGAAGATACCAGTATTTAGCAACGAAAAAACGGAAGATATGTATTCTCTTTTATCACACAATACGTTCGGCATTGATGTCTATGCCGAACGGTTTCAGGAATATGCTTCGGTAGAAGAACTGAAGACATTGATAGCTCAAGGTGCCCTTACGACACCTTTTTTGCATATAGGCGGCGGAAGCAACCTGCTTTTTGTCAAAGACTATGAAGGGCTGGTCTTACATTCCCGCATCGAAGGGATCGAGGTGACGGAAGAGGACGAACGGAGTGTAGCCGTACGGGTAGGAGCAGGCGTGGTCTGGGATGACTTTGTAGGCTATTGCGTAGAGCATGGCTGGTATGGAACGGAAAATCTCTCCCTTATTCCCGGTGAAGTGGGAGCGAGTGCCGTGCAGAATATCGGTGCCTATGGCGTGGAAGTGAAAGACCTGATCACCTCTGTCGAAACAGTGAACATTCACGGTGAGGAGCGTGTTTATGCTGTAGATGAATGTGGCTATGCCTATCGCGACAGCATTTTCAAACGCCCGGAGAATAAATCCGTATTTGTGACTTATGTCTGCTTCCGGCTCAGTAAGGAAGAACGGTATACATTAGATTACGGCACCATCCGTCAGGAGCTCGAAAAATATCCCGAACTGACCTTGCCGATCCTCCGGAAAGTGATTATCGATATCCGTGAAAGCAAATTGCCCGACCCGAAAGTGATGGGAAATGCCGGCAGTTTCTTTATGAATCCCATCGTTCCGCGCGAAAAACTGGAAGCCTTGCAGCAGGAATTTCCCCGAATCCCCTTCTACGAACTGAATGACGGACGAGTGAAGATTCCGGCAGGATGGATGATTGATCAGTGCGGCTGGAAAGGAAAAGCATTAGGTCCGGCGGCAGTGCATGACAAACAGGCCTTGGTGCTCGTCAATCGGGGCGGAGCGAAAGGCAGCGACGTCCTTGCGCTTTCGGATGCAGTGCGGGCTTCTGTTCGTGCGAAATTCGGCATAGACATTCATCCGGAAGTAAATTTGGTTGGAAAATGAAAGTAAGAATACTTGGAAGCGGAACATCGACGGGAGTTCCTCAGATTGGATGTACCTGTCCGGTCTGCACTTCTGCCGATCCGAAAGATAATCGTCTGCGTGCGTCTGCGATCGTTGAGACGGAAGATGCGCGGATACTTATAGACTGCGGGCCCGATTTTCGGGCGCAGGTGTTACACCTTCCTTTTGAGAAGATAGACGGTGTGCTCATTACGCACGAACATTATGACCACGTGGGCGGGCTGGATGATTTGCGTCCGTTTTGCCGCTTCGGGGCGGTTCCTATCTATGCCGAAGAATATGTGGCACGCGCATTGCGTTTGCGGATGCCTTATTGTTTTGTCGATCACCGTTATCCCGGTGTTCCTGATATTCCCTTGCAGGAAATTGAGGTCGGGCACGCCTTTTCCATCCACCATACGGAAGTGGTGCCTTTGCGGGTGATGCATGGTCGGCTGCCGATTCTGGGCTACCGTATCGGCAGGCTGGGGTATATCACGGATATGCTGACCATGCCCGAAGAATCGTATGAACAATTGGAAGGGATAGATGTTCTGATTATGAATGCGCTTCGTATCGCTCCTCATCCTACTCACCAGAATCTGGAGGAGGCATTGAAGGTGGCAGAGCGGAACGCGAAAACACACCAGAAAAAAATCATCTTCCGCCAGGGCGACCTGTTCTCTGCCCTGCCCCGGACCGAAGCCGGAACCTTCGACATCATCACATCCAATCCGCCCTACATTCCCACGGCAGTCATTGCCACCCTGGAACCGGAGGTGCGGGAGCACGAGCCTATGATGGCCCTGGACGGCACCGAAGACGGCCTGAGATTCTACCGGCAGATTGCCCAAGAAGCCGGAACCTGGTTAAAGCCGGGCGGAGCCATCTATCTGGAAATCGGGTATGACCAGGGCGAGGCCGTGAGCGGGCTTTTGCGGGAAGCGGGTTTTGATAAGGTAAGAGTCGTAAAAGACCTTCCGGGCAAGGACCGAGTGGTCTGCGGCGTCTGGCCGGGCTGATATAAATTAAGAAACCAACAGATACGAACACATATATAATAGGAGGAACCGCATGTTTGACAGATTAGATGACATCCTCATCCACTATGAGGAAATCATGCAGGAATTAGGCGAGCCGAACGTAACCGAGAACCAGGACCGCTTCCGCAAGCTCATGAAGGAGCAGGCTGACCTGGCACCGTTAGTAGAGGCATACAAGGCTTACAAGCAGGCAAAGCAGGACATCGAAGACAGCCTGGCACTTCTGGAAGAGGAGAGCGACGAGGAGATGCGTGAGCTTGCAAAAGAGGAGCTTTCCGATGCCAAGAAGCGTGTGGAGGAGCTGGAGCAGGAACTGAAGATCCTGTTACTGCCGAAGGACCCGAACGATGATAAGAACATCATCCTGGAGATCCGTGCCGGCGCAGGCGGCGATGAGGCGGCTCTGTTCGCGGCAGAGCTTTACCGCATGTACGTAAACTACGCAGAGAGCCAGCACTGGAAGGTAGAGATCATCTCCTTAAGTGAGAACGGCATCGGCGGCTTTAAGGAGGTTCAGGCCATGATCACCGGTAAGGGCGCCTACTCCAAGATGAAGTACGAGTCCGGTGTACACCGTGTACAGCGTGTACCGGAGACCGAGTCCGGCGGCCGTATCCATACCTCCACCGCAACCGTAGCAGTGATGCCGGAGGCAGAGGAAGTAGACGTTCAGATCGACATGAACGACTGCCGTATCGATGTTATGCGTGCGTCCGGTAACGGCGGACAGTGTGTCAACACCACCGACTCCGCAGTGCGTCTGACCCACATCCCGACCGGCATTGTCATCTACAGCCAGACCGAGAAATCCCAGCTGCAGAACAAAGAGAAGGCATTCCGCCTCCTGCGTTCCAAGCTGTATGATCTGGAGCTGGAGAAGAAGCAGAACGCGGAAGCAGCAGAGCGCCGCAGCCAGATCGGTACCGGCGACCGCTCCGAGAAGATCCGTACCTACAACTTCCCGCAGGGCCGTGTCACCGACCACCGCATCAACCTGACTCTGTACAAATTAGATAAGATCATGAATGGTGATATCCAGGAGATCCTGGATGCCTGCATCGCGGCTGACCAGGCAGCGAAGCTGGCAAAAATGAACGAAGTGTAGGAATTATCAGGACGATTGAAAAAAGCTGGATTTAATCAAAGGTATTAAATCTGGCTTTTTGCAAAATGGAGGATTTTATGATGAAACACGAGAATAAAAACAGAAATTCAAACGGCATTCTCAGACGCATTATCATTGCTGTTCTTCTGGTTATCATCATCGCCAGCGCTCTCAGCCTGGTAAAGGAATGGATGGATGCCGCAGCCCAGCGCCGCCTGGAGGAGAGTCTGGCGGAGGCGGCAAAGCAGACGGAGACCGAACCGTCGGAAACAGAGGAAGAGACGGAAGCCGAGACCGAGGCACCGTATGTCTCCCCTATTGACTTTGCCCCACTTTGGGAGACCAACCCGGACACCATCGGCTGGATCCGCGTACCGGATACCAAAATCGATTATCCCATCGTCCAGTCCCCGGACAACCAGTATTACCTGCACAAGGATTTTGAGGGCAAAGACAGTGTGTACGGCACCATCTATCTGGATGCCGACAGCAAGTCTGACTTCAGCGGCTGGAACAACCCGATTTACGGCCACCACATGAAGGACGGCTCCATGTTCAAGGATGTGGTAAAGTTCAAAGACCAGGAGTTTTTTGAAAACCACCGGTACTTTGAAATCTACACCCCGGAGCGCACCATCCATTTAAAGACATTAGGCTGCTACTACAGTGACTCCAACGGCATTGTCCGCAAGACCTCCTTCAAGTCCCAGGCATCCTTTGACAAGTGGGTCAGCGAGCGCCTGGCACCCTGCAGCTTCGCGGAAGTTCCGGAGCAGCCCTTCGATTCCATGTTCGTGCTGGTTACCTGCAGCTACGAGCAGAACGATGCCCGCACCCTGCTGTTTGCGGCAGAGGTAGATGAAGACGGCAATTTCCTCCCGGCCACCGGAAGAAATGTGCCGGATGCAGGTGCGGCTGTTGCGGAGACATCTGCGGCAGTACAGACAAATTAATAAAAAATTTCGAATTCCCGCCCGGTCTCTTTCCGGCCCCAGATTGCAATATCGGCGCATCTGTGGTATAGTACAAACTAGCTTAAACTGTCCGTTTGTACAAAAGAGACCCGGGCGGTATTTTATGTTTTTAAAAGGAGAAAACTATGAAAGGTATCATTCTGGCAGGCGGCTCAGGCACCCGTCTGTATCCGCTGACCAAGGTAACATCCAAGCAGTTGCTTCCTATTTACGACAAGCCCATGATCTACTATCCGCTGTCCGTTCTTATGAACGCCGGCATCCGGGAGATCCTGATCATCTCTACCCCGGTAGACACCCCGCGTTTTGAGGCGCTTCTGGGAGACGGCCATCAGTTTGGCGTGGAGCTGTCCTATGCGGTACAGCCAAGCCCGGACGGACTGGCACAGGCCTTCATCATCGGCGAGAAGTTCATCGGCGGAGAGCCGGTTGCCATGGTACTGGGTGACAACATCTTCCACGGCCAGGGCTTAAAGAAGCGCCTGCGCGCGGCAGCAGCCAAGGAGAAGGGCGCTACCGTATTCGGTTATTATGTAGACGATCCGGAGCGTTTCGGCATCGTAGAATTCGACGATCAGGGTAAGGCCGTTTCCATCGAGGAGAAGCCGGAGCACCCGAAGTCCAACTACTGCGTGACTGGCCTGTACTTCTACGACAACCGTGTGGTCGAGTATGCCAAGAGCTTAAAACCGTCTGCCCGCGGCGAGCTGGAGATCACGGATTTAAACCGTATTTACCTGGAGAACGGCGAGCTGGATGTAACGCTCCTGGGCCAGGGCTTTACCTGGCTTGACACCGGAACCCATGAATCCCTGGTGGAGGCAACCAACTTTGTAAAGACCGTAGAGACCCATCAGCACCGCAAGATCGCGTGCCTGGAGGAGATTGCCTACTTAAACGGCTGGATCACGAAGGAGCAGGTTCTGGAGACCTACGAGGAGTTAAAGAAGAACCAGTACGGCCGCTACTTAAAAGATGTTCTGGACGGCAAATACATCGACAAGCTGCACGGCAACGACATGAAGTAAAAAGAAAAGAGGAACAGACCATGACTATCATCGTAACAGGCGGCGCCGGTTTCATCGGCTCCAACTTCGTTTACCATATGTTAAACAAGTATCCGGATTACCGGATCGTGTGTGTGGACTGCCTGACCTACGCAGGCAACTTATCCACCCTGGAAGAGGCATTAAAGAACCCGAACTTCCGCTTCTGCAAGATCAACATCTGCGATCGCGAAGCCATCTACAAGCTCTTTGAGGAGGAGCACCCGGACATCGTGGTGAACTTCGCGGCAGAGAGCCATGTAGACCGCTCCATCGAGAACCCGGAGATCTTCCTGGATACCAACATCAAGGGTACCGCAGTGATGATGGATGCCTGCCGCAAGTACGGTATCCAGCGTTACCATCAGGTATCCACCGATGAAGTATACGGCGATCTTCCGTTAGACCGCCCGGACCTTTTCTTCACCGAGGAGACCCCCATCCACACCAGCAGCCCGTACAGCTCCTCCAAGGCAGGCGCTGACCTCCTGGTGCAGGCATACCACAGAACCTACGGTCTGCCGGTCACCATCAGCCGCTGCTCCAACAACTACGGCCCGTATCACTTCCCGGAAAAGCTGATCCCGCTTATGATCGCAAACGCGCTGGCAGACAAGCCGCTTCCGGTGTACGGCGAGGGCTTAAATGTCCGCGACTGGCTGTATGTAGAGGACCACTGCAAGGCCATCGACCTGATCATCCACAAGGGCCGTGTCGGTGAGGTTTACAACATCGGCGGCCACAACGAGATGAAGAACATCGATATCGTCAAGCTCATCTGTAAGGAGCTGGGCAAGCCGGAAAGCCTGATCACCCATGTTACCGACCGCAAGGGCCACGACATGCGTTACGCCATCGACCCGACCAAGATCCACAACGAGCTGGGCTGGCTGCCGGAGACCAAATTCGCGGACGGCATCAAGAAGACCATCAAATGGTATCTGGAGAACCGTGAGTGGTGGGAGACCATCATCTCCGGCGAGTATCAGAATTATTACGAGAAAATGTACGGAAACCGCGAGGAAGTGTAAGCCTGCGAAACCGCCATTGAAAAACTGTGAAACAGAAAGAGGAAACAGCATGAAGGTTCTGGTAACAGGAGCAAAAGGCCAGCTTGGAACTGACCTGATGAATGAACTGGAAAAACGCGGCATCGAGGGCATCGGCGTAGATGTCCAGGAAATGGACATCACCGACGCGGAAGCCTGCCGCCGTGTCATTAAAAATTCCGGCGCAGACGCAGTCATCCACTGTGCCGCATATACTGCAGTAGACGCAGCTGAGGATAACGCAGACCTCTGCCGCCGCATCAACGGCGAGGGTACAAGAAATGTGGCTCAGGCCTGCAAAGAGGCCGATACGAAGCTTATGTACATCAGCACGGATTACGTATTCGACGGCCAGGGCACCCGCCCGTGGGAGCCGGACGACGAGCGCCATCCGTTAAATGTATACGGTCAGACCAAGTACGAGGGCGAGCTGGCTGTAGAAGAACTGTCCGACAAATACTTTATCGTGCGCATTGCCTGGGTATTCGGCGTGGCAGGAAAGAACTTCATCAAGACTATGCTGCGTCTCGGCAAAGAGCGCGGGGCAGTCAGCGTGGTAGATGACCAGATTGGATCCCCGACCTACACCTATGATCTGGCAAGACTTCTGGTCGACATGATCCAGACCGACAAGTACGGCCGCTATCACGCCACCAACGAGGGTCTGTGCAGCTGGTACGAGTTCGCCAAAGAGATTTTCCGCCAGGCAGGCATGGATGTGCCGGTTACTCCGGTCAGCAGCGACCAGTTTCCGGCAAAGGCAGCACGTCCGTCCAACAGCCGTCTGAGCAAAGAGAAACTCGGCGAGAACGGATTTGAGCGCCTTCCGGCATGGCAGGACGCGCTGGGCCGCTTCTTAAAAGAAATCGAATACTAATATACAAAAGGTTCCCGGCGGCGCAGGTGTGCCTGCCGGGAATTTCCGGTTTAAGCCAGAAAGAGGAGATTAAAATTATGGGAAAATATTTTGGAACCGACGGCTTCCGCGGCGAGGCAAACGTGAATCTGACAGTAGAGCATGCATACAAAGTAGGACGCTTTCTGGGATGGTATTACGGACAGGATCACAAAGCTCAGGTAGTCATCGGAAAAGATACCCGAAGATCCAGCTATATGTTTGAGTATTCCCTGGTTGCAGGACTGACTGCATCAGGTGCAGATGTATACCTTCTGCATGTAACCACCACGCCGAGCGTATCCTATGTGGTACGTACAGAGGGCTTTGACTGCGGTATCATGATTTCCGCCAGCCATAACCCATTCTATGACAACGGAATTAAGATCATCAATGGCAGCGGCTACAAACTGGAAGCAGAGGTTGAGCAGAAGATTGAGGATTACATCGATGGCAAGACCGAAGAGATTCCATTTGCTACCAGAGAGAACATTGGAAGAACTGTAGATTTCGCAGCAGGAAGAAATCGTTATATCGGTTATCTTATTTCCCTGCCGACCAGATCTTTCAAGACCATGAGAGTCGGACTTGACTGTTCCAACGGAAGTGCATCCGCTATTGCGAAGAGCGTTTTCGATGCACTGGGTGCGAAGACCTATGTCATTCACAACGAGCCGGACGGAACCAATATTAACAAAGACTGCGGCTCTACCCATATCGAGAGTCTGCAGGCATTTGTAAAGGAAAAAGGTCTGGATGTCGGATTTGCTTACGACGGAGATGCAGACCGCTGTCTGGCCGTTGACGAGCACGGCAACGTGGTAGATGGTGATCTGATCCTTTACGTATGCGGTAAATATTTAAAAGAGATCGGACAGCTGAAAGACGACATGATTGTAACCACCGTCATGTCCAACATCGGTCTTTACAAAGCATGCGACAAAATCGGTCTTCATTATCAGCAGACCAAAGTCGGTGACAAATATGTATTTGAAAATATGATGGAGAATGGCTACCGCCTTGGCGGCGAGCAGTCTGGTCATATTATCTTCAGTAAACACGCAACCACCGGTGACGGTATTCTGACTTCCTTAAAGATCATGGAAGTACTGCTGGAGAAGAAGACCACCCTTGGTACATTGACTTCCGAGGTACAGATCTATCCGCAGCTGCTGGAGAACCTGCGCGTGACGGATAAGAAGGCAGTTCTGGAGCATCCGGAAGTAAAGAAAGCCATTGCAGAAGTTACCGAGGCACTGGGAAGCGACGGACGGATTCTCGTGCGTGAAAGCGGTACGGAGCCGCTGCTGCGTGTTATGGTAGAGGCTACGACCCAGGAACTCTGCAAGGAGTATGTAGGCAAAGTGATCGATACAATGAAACGTATTATGTAAGGGATATATTTGGAGGATAGTGAAATATGAAGAAGACAACACTGGTTGTGATGGCAGCAGGTATTGGCAGTCGTTTTGGCGGCGGCATCAAGCAGCTGGAGCCGGTAGGACCGTCCGGCGAGATCATCATGGATTATTCTATCCATGATGCGCTGGAAGCAGGATTTAATAAAGTGGTATTTATTATCAGAAAAGACCTGGAGAAAGATTTCCGCGAAGTGATCGGCAACCGCATGGAGAAGATCGTAGAGACTGCCTATGCATTTCAGGAGGTAGATGAACTTCCGGCCGGCTTTACCAAGCCGGAAGGGAGAACCAAACCCTGGGGAACCGGTCAGGCGATCCTTGCCTGCAAGGACATTGTAAAAGAGCCTTTTGCAGTCATCAATGCAGACGATTACTATGGAAAAGAAGCATTTGTAAAAGTACATGACTATCTTGTAGAAGAGCATCCGGCAAGTGATCGCATGGAATTTTGTATGGCGGGCTTCCATCTGGGAAATACTTTAAGTGAGAACGGCGGCGTGACCAGAGGCGTATGCAGCGTGGATGATGCACAGCATCTGACCAAAGTGACCGAGACCAAGAACATTGTAAAGACCCCGGATGGAGCAGCGGTTCAGGGAGAAGACGGAAGCCTCACTCCACTGGAGGCATCCTGCCCGGTATCCATGAACATGTGGGGATTCTCCACGGAGATTTTTGATGTTCTGGAGCATGGATTTGCAGAGTTTCTTGGCAATCTTGCAGATCCGATGAAGGGTGAGTACCTCATTCCGACGGTTGTGGACCAGCTGATCCGCAGCGGCAGGGCGAATGTTACCGTGCTGGAATCTAAAGATAAATGGTTCGGTGTTACTTACAAAGAGGACAAGCCGCTGGTAGTAGAGTCTTTTAGAGCACTGATCGATGCCGGTGTATACAAAGAAAGGTTGTTTGGTTAAATATGGATATCACATTTAAGAGGCCTGCATTGGAGGATCGGGATACGATTCTCAAACATCTGGCGGAACGCAAGCTCCACGGATGTGAGCGGACCTTTGCAAATGTATATCTCTGGGCACGCTTCTATAATGAAGGGTGGGCAGAGATCGAAGGGACAGCCGTCTTCCGTACAGGACAGGAAGGCGCCTACTCCTATACCTATCCGATCGGAGCAGGAGACCGCAAAAAAGTAGTCGAAATGCTCATGGAGGATGCGAAGGAAAAAGGCTATCCATTCCAGCTTCATGCAGTGAGCAAGGGAGAGATGGAAGAACTGGAAAGCTATTTTCCGGGAAAATTTAATGTGGAATGGCCGAGAGATCTGGAGGACTATGTCTATGAGACCGAGAAGCTCATCAATCTCTCCGGCAAAAAATACCATGGAAAGAAAAACCATCTGAATCAGTTCAAAGCCGCTTATCCGGACTGGAAATACGAGACGATCACGGATGAAAATGTGGAAGAGTGTTTTCAGATGGCATTATCCTGGAGAAATCATAATGGCTGTGAGGATGACCCTGAGAAAAATCAGGAGATGTGCGTGGCACTGAATTCCCTGCGGTTATTTAAAGAACTGCATTTAAAAGGCGGACTCCTGCGGGTGAATGGCAAAGTGGTTGCCTATACGCTGGGAGAGCCGGTGTGCGACGACACCTTCGTGGTACACATTGAGAAGGCTTATGCAGATATCAGAGGTGCCTATACCATGATCAATCAGCAGTTCCTGGAGCATGAGGTGAAAGATTACACTTATGTCAACCGGGAGGAAGACACGGGAGATGAAGGACTTCGTACAGCAAAGCTTTCCTACCGGCCTGTTTTTATGGTAGAAAAAGGCATCGTGACATTAAAAGGAGAGTGACAAAAAGATGAGCAAATGGGAGGAAAACGTCCGGAAAGTGACCCCTTATACACCGGGAGAACAACCGAACCGGCCGGGCATGATCAAACTGAATACCAATGAGAATCCGTATCCGCCGGCGCCGGGCGTCTTAAAAGCAATGACGGCACCGGATGGGGATGCCCTCCGGCGTTATCCGGACCCGGCTGCATCTGTGCTGGTGAATGCACTGGCAGAACGTTATCAGGTAGATCCGTCCCAGGTATTCGTGGGCGTGGGTTCCGATGACGTGCTGGCTATGGCCTTCATGACCTTCTTTAATTCTGAGAAGCCCATCCTTTTCCCGGATATTACCTATTCCTTCTACCCGGTATGGGCGGAGGAATTCCGGATTCCTTTTGAAAAGGTGGCTTTAAAAGATGATTTTACCATCTGCAAAGAAGACTATTACCGGGAGAACGGCGGTATCGTGTTCCCGAATCCCAATGCCCCGACGGCCCTTGCCATGGGTCTTGAGGACGTGGAAGAGATCATTCGCCATAACCCGGACGTAGTGGTCATTGTGGATGAGGCTTATGTGGATTTCGGTGCGGAATCCGCGTTGAAACTGGTGGAGAAATATGAGAACCTGCTGGTTGTCCAGACCTTCTCCAAATCCCGTTCTCTGGCCGGCATGAGGATTGGCTTTGCCATCGGTAATCCGGTACTCATCAAATACTTAAATGATGTGAAATATTCCTTCAATTCCTATACCATGGACCAGACTGCATTAAGCTGCGGTGTGGCTGCGGTAAAAGATGAGGCATATTTCCAGGAGACTACGGATAAAATTAAGAAGACCCGGGAAAATGCAAAAGTAGAGCTTGCAAAGCTCGGATTCTCCTTCCCGGATTCCAAGGCAAACTTTTTATTTATCACCCATCCGGAGTATCAAGCGAAAGACTTGTTCCAAGCGCTCCGGGAAGAGGGCATTTATGTACGCTATTTTGCCCAGCCCAGAATCGATAATTACCTGCGGGTATCCATCGGAACCGACGGGCAGATGGAGGCGCTCTATGCATTCCTCCGGCAGTACATGGGAAAAGCGTAAAGCCGATACATACTAGAAAGGAAATTTTTATATGGAAACACTGATGTCTGCAGTGATCGGGGCATTGAGCGGAAAAGCTTCCCGTGAAGTGATTGTCTTTATTATCTCCATGATCCCGATTCTGGAGCTCCGCGGAGGCCTTCTGGCGGCATCCGTACTGAATATTGATATTGTCAGAGCCCTGTGGATCTGCATCGTAGGTAATCTGATCCCGGTACCATTCATTCTTCTTCTGATTACACCCATTTTCAACTGGCTGAAACAGACAAAGACCTTCCGCCCCATGGTGGAAAAGATGGAAAACCGGGCGCTTAGTAAAAGAGAACAGGTAGAAAAGTATGAGTTCTGGGGACTGGTTCTGTTTGTAGGCATTCCCCTGCCGGGCACCGGCGCGTGGACCGGCTCTCTTTTAGCTGCTCTCCTTGGCATGAAGTTTAAGAAAGCATTTCCGGCGGTGGTGCTGGGCATCTTACTTGCATCGTTTATTATGTCCGTAGTATCCTATGGACTTCTGGGGGCGATTCTTCACTGATGAAACTATTTTTCGTGTATAATCCCATGTCCGGCAGAGGACAGATCAGAAATAAGCTGTTTGATATTATCAATGTATTTTCTGAGGCAGGTTATGAGATCACCGTTCATCCCACCTGTGCGCCCAAAGACGCTACAGCGGTGGTGGCAGAACTTCCGGATACCTATGATCTGGTAGTCTGCAGCGGCGGTGACGGTACCATGGATGAAGTGGTGGAAGGGATGATGCGGCGAAAGAAAAAACTGCCTCTTGGCTATATCCCATCCGGTACGGTCAACGATTTTGCCCGGAGCCTGAAGATTCCGCGCAATATGGCTCATGCAGCAGAAGTGGCTGTTCATGGAAATGATTTTATTTGTGATGTGGGATCCTTTAACGGTTCGCATTTCGTCTATATTGCGGCATTTGGTATTTTTACGGATGTAGCCTACTCCACCAGCCAGGATGTGAAAAATGTGCTGGGAAATATGGCATACCTCTTAGAAGGTGTAAAGCGGCTGACCAATATTCCTTCCTATCATGTCCGGCTGAAAAGCGCGGAATATGAGGGGGAGGGGGATTTTATCTTTGGAATGGTCACCAATTCCCGTTCCGTAGGAGGCTTCAAAAACATTATCGGGCGGCATGTGCGCTTTGATGACGGTGTCTTTGAAGTGACCTTTGTGCGGACACCGAAGACACCTTTGGAAGTCCAGGAGATTCTGGCAGCCATCGTCTTAAAAGAGATGGATTCTAAGTATATGGTATCTTTCTGTACGGCAAACCTGGAGATTTTTGCGGAACAGTTGATTCCCTGGACACTGGACGGGGAATATGGAGGCAATTATGCGGATGTGGTCATAAAAAATCACCAGAAGGCCTTGCTGATCCGTACTGGAAATTAGAAAAAATTAACGAAAAAAAGAAAAACACTTGCATTTTTTAAGTTTATCGTGTATTTTTGTATACAACAAAGGGAAAACAAAAGTTTTTTCCGGCGAAGAACAGAATAAGCAATATTGAGAGAACAAAGGCGTTCCACCCATAAGGGAGGAGCGCCTTTTTTTGTTACTTTGCCAGTACCAAGGGAAAGGATGGAGAAAAAGTATGAGCGTAAATGTGGCTGAGGTATTTGGTCAGGACGTATTCAACGAGGCAGTCATGAAAGAGCGTCTGCCGGAAGTGACCTACAAGCAGATGGTAAAACTGATGGAAGAGGGCGGAGACGTTACTCTGGAGCTTGCGGACATTGTGGCAAAAGCCATGAAGGAATGGGCAATCGAGAAGGGTGCTACCCATTATACCCATATTTTCCAGCCCTACATTGTCAGCATCGGCGCTGAGAAACATGATTCCTTTGCTGATATCCCGAAGGGCGGCAAGATTGAGAACAGCTTTTCCGGTAAGGACCTGCTGATGGGCGAGCCGGATGCATCTTCTTTTCCCTCCGGCGCACTGCGTGCCACCTGTGCGGCAAGAGGATATACTGCATGCGATGTTGGGTCACCGGCTTATGTAAAAGACGGCATCCTCTGCATTCCGACTGCATTCTGTGCATACACTGGTGAGTCTCTGGATACCAAGACCCCGCTTCTGAAAGCATGTGACGCAGTGAGCAAAGCAGGTGTTCGTTTTGTAAAAATGTTCGGTAATACCGAGGCAAAGAAAGTGCGGGCTTATGTGGGACCTGAGCAGGAATATTTCATTGTAAACCGTGAAAAATATCTGGAGCGCCCGGATCTGATCTATGCTGGACGTACTCTTTTCGGAGCACCGGCACCG
>OGIE01002817.1_pt1 | contig 20303 bp, 20 predicted proteins | sample 1571581 | NCBI WGS metagenome assembly OGIE01 (sample SAMEA2582021, study PRJEB24529) | metagenome | biome: Human gut stool | place: China | collected 2011
TGAGGTTTATTGAGACTAACGAAGCTAAATATTTGGATATAAAAAAAAGCCCCTCTTTCGAGGGGCTTGGGGGAAAGCAGCATTATTTGGATTTTTGCTGTAAATCTTTAATCAAAGCGTTTACACCGCCGGGATTGTTTTTAATGTAAGCGGTATATTCATTGCGGGCGGTGATTGCCAGACTGACGTTTTCGATAATAATGTCAACGATTTTGAATTTGTCACCGTTTTGCTTAACGCGCCAGACGACTTTAGCCGGTTCGCCCTGATCCATCGGGACGTCAGTGTTGACGAATACCTGATTGGCAGAAGTGGAGGGGGAGGTTCCCTTAAAAATGAAACGTTTGCCTTTGAATTCGTCAAAACGCTTAGACCAGGTTTTGATATTTAAATCGCGGTATGCCTGAATGAAATCCTGTCTTTGCTGCGGTGTGGCCGTCTTCCAGTAGCGACCGAGGACGAACTGGCCGATGAAATTCAGATCCAATGCATTGTTAAACAGTTTTTCAAAGCGGGCGTCTTTTTCCGCCTGAGAAATATTGGCGTTAATGATGTCTTCAACGCCGTTTTCGGTTACCTGTTTAACAAAGGCTTCCGCTTTGGCGGCATCGGCAGCCGCATGAGCCGGATTGACATTCAGCAGAAGAGCTGCCGTCAAAATCATAAGAATATTCTTTTTCATTAATTGTAACTCCGAATTACTGATTAGTTATTTTCCATATCCTGGTAAGTCATGTCTTCGTCTTCAATGCCGAAGTCAAAGTCGTAAGCAGCCGTTCCCTGAGCATTTTCATCATTATAACAGCCGGACTGGCCGCGGTTTTGCAGGTAAGCCGAACGCATGGCCGCATAAAAGTCAACCGAGTTGCGTTCCAGGTCATCCCAAATATCCATGACGGACTCTCTGGTGACGATGCCTGAAACTGCCGCGTATGAGTACATAACTTTGTCTTTGACGTTGGCATCGTTATAAGTTGCCCAGTAGAGCGGATTGAAAGCCGAATCCAAGGCAAGCGAAACAGCGGCGCGCGGGGTGCTCGGGCCGAGAATCGGCAGAATGATGTAGGGGCCGTCTTTAATGCACCATTTGGCCAATGTGCTGTCAAAACCGGCTTTTTTGCGCGGCCAGCCCCAGCCTTCGGCGACGTCATACATGCCGGCCAGTCCCAAAGTCGAATTGACGGCGAACCGGGCCAGGCTCATTCCGCTATCGGTAAATTCGCCCTGCAACAGATTGTTAGTAGCATAAAGAGGTTCTTTTAAATTGGCAATAACCGAACTGATGCGATCACGCGCATATTGGTTGGTAATGGCGCGGTAGCCTTCTGCCAGCGGTTTGAGGACATATTTGTCAACCTGGTAGTTGAATTTGAACATTGCCCGGTTGTAAGTTTCAAAAGTATCAGCCTGATCGTGGGTATCGGAAACGGCAGAATGGGTAGAACTGCAAGAGCTGGTTACCAAAACCATGACGGACAAGATAGAGGAGAGAAACACTCTTTTCTGCACGGAAATCCCTTTCTAAAAGCAGCAGGTTATTAATAATTGTCCCAAATATAGCATTATTTTTTTCTAAATCAATAAAATTGTTATTAAAAGGTTAATATCTTTGCAGGTATGCTTATATTGGCAGAGAGGAGAAAAAAGATGTATATTGCCCATATTTCCGATTTGCATATCGGAGACCCTTCCAAACCGGGAGAAGAAAACCTTAAACGCGTTATCGGCGAAATTAACCGTTTCTGCGTTCCGTTTGACTGCGTGCTGGTTACCGGAGACATTGTGCACGGTTCTGCGCGAAAGCATTATGCCGAGGCTTTTGCCCTTTTGAATGAGCTGAAAGTTCCTTACTATCTTATTCCCGGCAACAAAGACGGTACGGATAATTTAATCGGTGCGCTGCGGACGTATTATCCTTTTCATCCGCTTCCGCAGTCTTGCGACGGTTTGCAGTATGTGGTTGACGGTTATCCGCTGCGGTTGGTTGCGGTTGATACTTTTAAGGAGGGAGTTATGAACGGCGCGTTGGATGAAGAACGTTTCCTGTGGCTGAAGAATGTTCTGGCGGATAATCCCGATAAAAAACCGACGGTGGTTATGGTGCATCAGTTTCCGTTTGAAAGCGGTTTGAAGACTTTTGACGGCGGGGCGGAAAACTGGTATGAAAAATTCCGTTATCTGATAAGCGATCACAAAGATACGGTCCGGCTGGTGGCCTGCGGCCATTTGCATAATCCGGTAAGCGGGAATATTGACGGCGTTCCGGTGATTGCGGCACCGAGTACCAACTGGCGGGCGAAATATGATTTTGTACCGGCGGAAAATATTGTGGCGGAAGTGCGGCCGCTCGGTTTTTATGTTCATCGCTGGGACGCCGGGCAGCTGACCTCTTATCTGGTTCCGGTTGCCGGGTAGCGAATGTTACAAAGCCGTAATCTTTTGTGTTTTGCCTTTGGGAGAAATTTGTCATAGTATCACTTCCAGTTAAAACTTAGACAGAGGAAAATACTATGACAAATAAACCTTCTAAACCGATTAACCTGTTTGATTGTGCAACTTCTCAAAAAGTTATCGGTCAGGAAAATTTTCTGAATGCTTTTAAAACCATTTTGAATCACGGCGGTTATGCCCAGGGGCCGGAAACCCGCGAACTGGATCAGAAACTGGCTGATTATTCCGGAACAAAATTCTGTGCGACCTGCGGTTCGGGCACCGATGCGCTGACTTTGGCGCTGATGGCCTGGGATGTTAAGCCGGGCGATGCCGTTTTTGTTTCTTCCTTTACTTTCGTTGCTTCCGCCGAAGCTCCGGTTTTGCTCGGCGCAACCCCGATTTTCGTTGATTCAGACCCGAACACTTATAATATGAATCCGAAAGATTTGGAAAAAGCGATTGAAGAAGTTAAAAAAGAAGGCAAACTGAATTTGAAAGCCGTTATTGCGGTTGATATTTTCGGTTCTCCCTGCGATTATGACGCAATTATCGAAATTGCCCATAAGAACGGTATGAAAGTATTGTCTGACTCCTGCCAGTCTTACGGTTCGGTTTATAAAGGCAAAAAGGCCGGTTCGATTGCCGATATGTCCGCTACGTCTTTTTATCCGACCAAGCCGCTGGCCTGCTATGGTGACGGCGGTGCCGTATTTACCAATTCCTCTGAGGAAAATGAGCTGGTTAAGTCCTGCCGTGTTCACGGTATGAGCCCGGAAGACCATTATGATAACGTCCGTCTGGGAATGACCGGCCGTATGAATACTTTCCAGGCTGCCGTTTTGCTGCAGAAACTGAAAGTTTTCGATCAGGAACTGAAAGACCGTGCGCACGTTGCTTCCCGTTATGACAGCGAATTGAGCAGTTACTTCAGAAAACAGCAGATTTTGAACGGCTGCCAGTCGGCTTATGCTTTGTATACGATTAATTGCGATGATCGTGATGAACTGATGGCCTTCCTGAAAGAAAACGGAATTCCCTGCGGCGCTTATTATCCGCGGCCGGTTCATACGCAGACTGCTTATGCCAAATGGAATACCCGTTCTCTGCCGGTTTGCGAGAAACTGTCCAAGACCGTTCTTTCCATTCCGATGACTCCGTATCTGGATAATGAAGATTTGGATTATGTCATCAGCAAAATGAACGAATTTGCAGCTTCCAAAAACAGCAAAGCAGCTTAAGGCAAAGTTTGTTTAGAGCTTTTAACCAAAAGAAAACCCTCCGGACGGAGGGTTTTCTTTTGGGCTGTTTTTTATATTATTTGTGTTTTCTGGCTTTGTAAAAGAATTCATAAATATGGAGGTAGATAACGCACTGAACGACGGTGAATATGGCCGTGAATACGGCGCGCAATAACCAGGAATTGGCCGAAAGCATAAAAATGACAAACGGAAGCAGACCGTAAACAATAAAGCAAATCAGAAAAATGCGCAGATAGTTGTCTTTGGTGTGAAAGAAGGTAAGGGTAATGGAGGCGTTGCGCCCGATGACGGCGGAGACCCAGGCCAGCGCCGGGATATAAAAGATGACGGTCAGGAAGAGGAACATTCCTCCGTATAAGGCATAGCGGAAAGTGTTGGAAGCGATGAAATTAGTCCACATTTCACGGATGTGGGGATAAATTTCCAGCGGATTCAACAGCCAGAGAAAGAACAAAACCGCCGTTTCCAACAGCATGAGGCTGGCGAATGCCAGCAAGCTGATGGTGATGATGCGTACCAGGGCGTTAATAAATTCCGGCTTGGAAAATAATTTCTGCCGGTTGAAATAAACCCGGACAAAAATGAAATAGAACAGATAGGTGTAAAGAAGATAAAATGCGCCGCCCAACAGGTTGTCCGCCAGATTGAAACCGCCGAGCATGTATATTCCCAAAAAGGAGAAAATACAGAAAAGGCTCAAGATGCGGTAATGTTCCAGCATGTAGCGGAAGCTGTTGCGGAAAACATCAAAGACAGGCAGGCGGTTAGACATGGTCAGCTCCTTACTTATAGAAAAACGATAAGTTCATCTTAATCCAATTATAAAGGAAATCTATTTTAAAATGATTTCTTGTGTATTGTTCGTGAGGCAATGAAAAACCCCTCGGTGAGGAGGGGTTTGACGAGAATAACTATTTGCCTTCGGCGGCTTTTTTCTTTTCCATAAATTGTTCCAGCCAGTGGATGTTGTATTGGCCGTCGATATATTCCGCCTGGGAAATAATTTCCTGATGAAGCGGAATGGTTGTTTTGACGCCTTCAATAACAAATTCTTCCAAAGCCCGGCGCAAACGCATCAGTGCGGCATTGCGGGTTTTGCCGTGAACAATCAGTTTGGCAATCATGCTGTCGTAGAACGGCGGAATGCTGTAGCCGGAGTAGATTTCCGAATCAACGCGGATACCCAGCCCCCCGGGTGCGTGCCATTCGGTAATTTTACCGGGGCAGGGAACGAAAGTTTCCGGGTCTTCGGCATTGATACGGCATTCAATGGCGTGGCCGTGGAAAGTGATGTCATCCTGCGTGTAGCCGAGGGCGGCACCGCTGGCAATGCGGATTTGTTCGCGGACGATATCTATGCCGGTAATGGCTTCGGTAATCGGATGTTCTACCTGAAGACGGGTATTCATTTCCATGAAATAAAAGCGGCCGTCTTCATAAAGAAATTCCAGTGTTCCCGCGTTGGTATAGCCGATTTTTTCAATCGCTTTACGGACAATTTCGCCGATTTCCTGCCGCTGCTGGCTGTTTAACGCCGGAGAGGGACATTCTTCGATAACCTTTTGATTGCTGCGCTGGATAGAACAATCGCGTTCGCCGAGGTGAACAACGTGTCCGTATTTGTCTGCCAGAATCTGCATTTCGATGTGGCGCGGTTTCTGGAGATATTTCTCCATATAAACGACGTCGCTGGTGAATGCGGCTTTGGCTTCGGCGCGGGCCATGGTGTAGGCTTCTTTCATTTCGTCGTCGTTAAAGGCGATTTTCATGCCCTTGCCGCCGCCGCCGGCAGTTGCTTTGACAATGACCGGATAGCCGATTTTGTTGGCCCATTCAATGGCCATTTCCACGCTTTCCAGCGCCGGAGAGCCGGGAGTTACCGGAATGCCGGCTTCCTGAGCGACTTTGCGGGCGGTAATTTTATCGCCCATCAGGCGCATCTGGTCTGCCGTCGGCCCGATGAAAGTAATGCCGTGCTTTTCGACCATTTCAGCAAAGTCGGCGTTTTCCGACAGAAAACCGAAACCGGGGTGAATGGCATCGGCGCCGCTGATAAGCGCGGCGGAAATAATTGCCGCTTTGTTTAAATAAGAATCGGTCGAACGGGCGGGCCCGATACAGACCGCTTCGTCGGCCAGACGGACATGCATGGCGTTCGCGTCGGCTTCAGAATGTACGGCAACCGTGCGGATGCCCATTTCGCGACAGGCGCGATGAATACGAAGGGCAACTTCGCCGCGGTTGGCAATCAGTACTTTTTCAAACATTATGATTTCCCTAAAAAGTTATTCAATAATGATTAACGGTTCGCCATATTCAACCGGATCGCCGCCGGAAACCAAAATTTTGGTAACTTTACCGGCCATGTGGGCTTTAACCGGGTTGAAAGTTTTCATGGCTTCAATCAGGCAAACAGTGTCACCGGCGCTGACAGTGTCGCCGACTTTAACATAATCAGGGGAATTCGGATCGCTGGAGAGGTAAACAACGCCGACCATCGGAGATTTGACCGCGCCGGGAAGTTTGGCATAGTCTTCTTCCGAAACCGGGGCAGCGGGAGCCGGAGCAGCCGGAGCAGCAGGCTGCGGCATGACGGGAGCCGGTGCAAATGCAGGCGGTACGGGAGCCGGGTGGACCGGCGGAAGCGGTGCCGGATGCGGCAATTCTCTGGTCAGGCAGATGCGGCAGCCTTCATCTTCATATTCAAGTTCGGTGAGGTTGCTCTTGTCAAGAATTTCAGCAAGTTTGCTGATGACTTTGGTATCCAGGGGATTAGACATATTGTTATTCTCTCTTTCGAAAAATTATTAAAATTTTATCAATCTTAGACCTGAATTATTACCGCCTATTTTGCAAAAAAACAACAAAAATATTACTTTTTTGCTCTTTTTGCATAAAAAACGGGCAAAAATGACTATTTTTGTGTAAAATGTGAATAAGTTGTCCGCAGCTTCCAAAATCGATTGTCGGATTATGTTCTTATTCTCGCAAAGGTAGAAAACATACGGCACGGATTATGCATTCGGGCTATGCTGTTCAAAGCGAAGGGAGAAAAAATGGAAAATTATTTATGGCTGGTTTATGCCTTGTTGTCGGCGGTTGCGGCAGCAATGGTCAGCGTGTTCGGAAAAATCGGTCTGCAAGGACTGGATGCTCATACGGCAACAGCGGTAAGAGCCGTGATTATGGCAGCTTTTTTGGTGGCCGTGGCCGTTTTTCAGCGCCGCTGGGAGCATCTGCCGGAGCTTTGGGCCGACAAAAGAGCAATGACCTTTATTCTTTTGAGCGGCGTGGCGGGAGCGTTGTCCTGGCTGTTTTATTTTACGGCATTAAAATACGGCAAGGTTTCCCAAGTGGCCCCGGTGGACAAGTTGAGCGTCGTTTTGGCGGCCACGGCGGCGGTTGTTTTTCTGCATGAGACGGTTTCCGCGATGAGTGCGGCGGGGATCGGGCTGATTACGGCAGGGATTATTCTGGTAGCGTTGGGATAAAATAAATGGCACAGATTTTGCATATAGTTTCTCAGATGAATCTTTAAAGGAATTTACAAATGGCTTTAAGCAGTTTTACTCCCTCGGTTACCGGTATGTCGGCACAGGCACATGCGCTGGAGACGGTGAGCACGAACTTTGCCAATATGCGGACAGTCGGTTATAAGCCGAATGAAACCATGTTTAACACTTTGCTGGGCAGCACGCCGAACTTTAACAACACGGTGGATGAGCTCAGCTCCAGCCGGGTGAATATCAACGGTGTCAGCTATTATGACCGGACGCTGGTCAACAAACAGGGAACGATTACCGCCACCGGCAACAGCTATGACGTGGCGATTAACGGTGAAAACGCATTTTTTGAGGTTAAGGATTCCGGCGGCAATATTTATTATACCCGGGCCGGCGATTTTACGACTCTGACCCAGAACGGCCGGACTTATCTGGTGACCGGAAACGGTTATAAGGTTCAGGGCTTTCCGGCCTCCGGCAACGGATTTGGTTCGACGCCGACGGATATTGAAATCGTTTATCAGGAAAAAATTCCTTCGGTGCCGACAACCAAAGCCGAAGTGGTGGCCAATGTTCCCGCCGACGGGGTTGACAGCAGCGCATACAGCATTACCGTTTACGGGCCGAATAATGACGGCCGGACGATGAATATGGTCTTTTCTAAAGTTGAGGGAAAGGTCAATACCTGGGAAATAAACTTTAATATTGAAGACGGAACGGTGACGGGCGGTCCGGTTGAGGCTGTCTTTAATGCCGACGGCACATTGCTGAGCCCGAAAAACATTGACGTTTCGGTCGCTTGGGATGACGGCAGCAGCAACAATGTTAATATTGACATTGCAAATATGACGCAGTATGCGGGCGGAACCGGAATTACCAAAGTTGATCAGGACGGTGCGCCGAGCGGAAATTTTGTTAAAAGTTATATTGACGAAAATGGCGTGGTTAAGGCCTCGTACAGCAACGGAAACGAACTGGTTTACGGCAAGTTGGCGCTGGTCGGTTTTGAATCGGCGGATAATCTGATTCCGGTAAACAATACGTTGTTTGAGGCCAGCAATGATACCGGTGCCAGCCATTATGTCAACGGGCCGGACAAAAATATCGCTAACCTGCTGCAGCCGCAGGCGGTTGAATCTTCTGCGGTTAACGTAGAGAGCGAGTTTGCCAAGATGATTGTCGTGCAGCGGGCCTATTCGCTGAATACGCAGTCGTTTACCGCTAATAACGAGATGTTGCAGACGATTGTCAATCTGAAAACATAGTCGGTTTCTGCAGGAAATCTGAGAAAGCAGCCGTTATTTGTGTTGACAAAAACGGCTGCTTTTTTGTATATAATAGGTATCTTTTATTCATTGGACAGGCAGAATTGATGAAAAATTTTCGGAAAAATCCGGCGTCTTTGCGTTTTATGAAGACGTTTTTGACTGCGGCGGAACGGTTGGCGGCCGCAGTTCACCGTGACGAATCGGATAAATCGCCGTTTTTTGTTTACAGCAAGGAGATGTCTGCGGTTTATCCCGCATTGGAAAATCTGGCTTGGGAGCTTAAGGTTCATCACGGGGCGGGTATTGATATTCCGGCGGCAGAAGGGGCGGAGCCTTTTGAATTGAGTGCCGCTTTTCCGGTTCTGCTGGAAAAAACGTCTTCTGAGATGAAACGGATTTATCCGCAGGTATGTCCCTGGTATGACAGTGCGCGGCCGTCCGTGCCGCAGCAGTTGGAAACCGTGTGGAATCATTTGCAGGAAGAGCCGGTGTCGGCATTGGACAAATACTGGCTGCAGAACAGTTTGCGTTTGTCGCTGGAAGAAATCAGAACCAAACAGGAAGTTTTAAAACAGCAGATGTATGACGCGATAGAAAATCGTTCACTGCCGCAGCAGGTGGCCGGTGTTATGGAAAGTGTCGGTTATGTGGTGGATGAGGATCAGGACGATGAGATTGCCGATATTCTGTATGACGTGGGCGATACTTTTCTGAACGGCAACCGCCATGTTGACAGTTCGCAAGTAACGATGAGCGTTTGGGACAAACTGCAGAAAAGCTGGGCAATCAGTGATGTCGAACAGCGGCTGTTATGGCCGTTGGCACGGCCGATGGCCGAATTGGGCAAAGTTATCCGGGCAACGCAAAAGAAAATGGCTGTTCTTAATTATCCGGCGCGTTATTTGTCCGAGCAATTGCGAAATCTGGGAGAAATTCCGTCGCATGAGGCTGCCAATAATATGATTTATCCGTCGGTGTCTTCGGAAGAAAATTCCGGACTTTTTTGGGCGGACGGGGAAACTCTGCCCAGTTATTTGAGCCCTTATCTTGACGATGCCTCCTTTCAGAAAGTCAATGCCGAAGGCGTTCGCTGGAAGCAGTATGAAAAGCAGGGCGATGTTCTTCAGCTGCCGGAATGGCGTGAGAATTTTAAGGCGGTTCTCGGAGACTGGTGCCAGATGCTGTCAGAAGATGTCGAACAGTTTCAAGGGCAAATCAGACATTATTTTGAGGGGGAACAAAGGCGCAGGGAAGCCGTTGAAGATGGTGACGTTGTTTCGGGCAGAAATGCGGAAGACGAAAAACGCTTTAAAGAGGAAAGCCTGAGTTTTGCCGGAAAGTTGGCGGCCGCTTCGGCGGCGGCGGAAAAATATGCCGGCGTTATTCTTAATGATTCCGGCATCGGTCAAAAGACGCTGGCAAAAATTTCCGCCGACAAAGACTGGAGTGAAGACGACTACCGGCTTTTGTTTCATCTGGCGGAAAATTTTGAAAATAACTATCATGAGCATGAAGGGCAGCTGCCGGTCAGCGCAGAGGAAGGAAACGAGCGGTTTTTTGAGGTTTTTGCAATGCTGCCGCCCAGTCCGGAGAAACATGAGATGATGAAGTTAATGCTGTCAAATTTTGCCGACCGGCAGTTAAGCATTGACGGCGAAATTGAAATGCTGAGCGAGGATTTTATTTCTTTGGCAGAAGAAATGCAGACGGAAAAATATGATTTGCTGGAAGATTTTGTCGGGAGCGGAATGGAACTGTATCCCGAACTGCGCCGGCTGGGACAGGAAAAGCTGGCCGGGGATATCAGCTATTGGGTCAGCGGCAATTATGTTATTCCGTTTTATATGGAGTTGATGTCGGCTCCCGGTTCCTGTGACGAAATGCTGCGTGAAATTGACGGTTATGAATCGTTTTCGCCGGAAGCGCAGGGATTTCTGCGTTCCTTAATCGGGGCGTATAAAGATATGGTGCTGCCGCTTCATCAGGAAAGCAAGCAAAATCTCGGCCAGGTATGGGCATTGAATGCGGGAGCGATAAATGATGATAATCCGCTGGCGGGAATTGTCCGCGATTATAAGGAAGTGCTGCTGCGGGAGATGGACTTGGGCGAGAATCGCCGACTGTTGGAAAATACTTATGAGAGCGAAGATAAAATTTATCGCGATTATCGGCATTACCGGCAGGAGCGTGAAAAATTCACGGTTTCCGATAAAGCTTTGAAACAGGCTTTAATGCAGCTGTTGTCGGCTCGCCGCTAGGTTTTGATAATTTTTTTTTGAATAATATCATTTTTAGCTAGACAAGCCGAAAAATATGTTTTATAAACTCTCTCGTTGACCGATGCTCGGGTAGCTCAGTTGGTAGAGCAGAGGACTGAAAATCCTCGTGTCGGCGGTTCGATCCCGTCCCCGAGCACCATTCAAAAAACCTCCCTTGCGGAGGTTTTTTTGTATCCGGCATTATTGCGGCGTCATTTCTGAGATGTTGCCGTTTTGATTTATCCATATTGTTTTTGTGCGGAACCCGACGGGGAAAAGCGCTTTTACCGATGTCAATGCTTTGGTTTTTCTGTGTTTGCCGGAAATGGGAAATATTTAAAAATTTTTTTCGGAAAGGCGGCGTATTCTTTCAAATATAAATATTTTTTTAACTTATTGATTATATACAGAAAATAATAATTTAACTTGAAAGGAACGACTATGAAAAATTCAAACATCACGTTAAACGAAAATGCAATTCGCGAAGCAGCTTATTTCATTTGGAAGAACAACGGCTGCCCGGCCAACACCAGCCTGCAGGACTGGAATGCCGCAATTAATCAGCTGACTTCTCTGGCAACTTTGAACAGCGCCGCCAAAAGCATTTCTTCCAGCAGCAAGACTTCTTCCAGCAAAACACTGGCCAGCAAAGCTTCTGCTTTGGTTAAGAAGACCTTGGTCAAGACTGCTTCCAAAACAACCAAGAAAAAATCTTCCAAATAATTTTTCTTTTGGTAAACGAAAGGCTCCGTATGCGGAGCCTTTTTTCATAGAAAATTAAATATTTAGTTGTATGTTGGTTTCATTATGAAAACAGAAGGAAACGACCATGACACAATTTGATGAAAAAACTATTCGCGAAACGGCTTATTATATTTGGAAGAACAACGGCTGTCCGGCTAACAGCAGCACTCATGACTGGAATGCGGCGATTGAACAGCTGGAACAGAGAGATGCTTTGAGTACGGCCAAGCAGATTTCATCGGTTTACAAAGCGGCTTATCTGGCTTCCCGGATTAAGGCGGATGCGAAGAAAAAAGACAGTTTGCAACTGATGCGTAAAATTATTTTGAAATAGTTTTGGCAGACGCAGTATTAAACCCGGCATTGTCCGGGTTTTTTATGGAAAAAGTTCAATTGTTGTTTGCAACTTGCCGCAGCTCGGTTATGTTGGCTTATCTTGAAGGAGGTTGTTATGGATATTTTGCTGAACGGAATTTTGTGGGCATTTCTTCGCCGCTGGTATGGCGGGCTGGAATTTAAGATACAATTGCTGAACAAGCGTTTTGTGAAAACGATTGTCATGGTGACGGCAATGACTGCGGTTTTGGTTTATGACTGGTCATCGCCTAAGTTAATAGCGATATCTCTGCTTTATGCTTTATGGATTCAATTTCAGTTTTGGAGCCGCGCGGTGGGAGCTATTTTGGACTGCGGCCGCAATCATACGCAGACGAAAAGAAATTATAACCGCTGGTATGTTCGGCCGCTGAACTGGTTTTATCGGGCAGAGCGCAAAGACAAACGCTATAAGAAGAGTTATGATTTTTGGTTTTCGGAGATGCGTTACGGTTTCCCGATGATTGCGGTGTGGGGTGTGAATGCTTTATTGAGCCGTTTCGGCATTATGCCGGAAGAACCGAGCTATGCCGGGCTGATTGTTATCGGTTTGCTGTCCGGTCCGGTTTATTTCGGCAGTTATAAGCTGTTTGATCATCATAATGAAATGTATTGTCTGCCGGCATGGATCGGTCAGTCAAAAAATTTGTCGGAGATTGTTTTCGGTTTTATTTTCGGTGCCGGTTTATGGTTGACCGTTTACGGCTGGTAAATCTGACTTAAGCTGATCAGGCCCGGTTTTCCGGGACTTTTTTTGTCTAAAATTTATTTGCTCCGACTATGAAAGTATGATATAATAAAATTACAGTTTATATTTTGTTGTTTTATTATGATGTTTAACCGGCTGTTGCAAAACGGGGGTTCATCATAAGTTTTAACGTGAATTAAATTAATCGTAATCATAAAAATTTTATCGTATGAAACTCCTTATTCTTTTTGTTTTGCTTATTGCCTTTTCGGTTCTTTGTTCAATGATTTTTACCAACCCCAACAAGCATTCCAAATGTTGTGAAGCTCCGGCAGATCAACCGATTATCGGAATTTTCGGCGTTTGTTTGTATTTGCTGGGAATGGCAATTCTGGTGGCTGCTTTTAATTATGGAGCGTTTGTCGGCTGGACGGCCGTTATCGTGTGGTTCGGGGTTTATTTTTCCGTCTGGTATTATATTAAGCGGGAACAACGCGAATATAAACGCCGGTTGGAGCTTGAACGAAAAAGGCAGCAACGGGCAGAGCAAATTCGCCGCTGGTTGTAAAAGTAAGAAAAAAAGCTTTCGGATTTCCGAAAGCTTTTTTTATGACTATTTTTTGGCTGCGATAATTTTCAATGCGTCTTCCAAGGTGAGCTCCCTGTCTTTAAACTCACGGGGAATGGCGTAATTGTTTTTGCCGCATTTGATATAGGGGCCGTAACGTCCGCTTAAGACGGTGATGTCGGCTTTATCTTTGGGATTTTGTCCCAGAATTTTTCCGGCCGGCCGCTCAGCCACGTTTTTCAAAATTTCTTCGGCGCGTTCCAGCGTTATGTTGAAAATGTTGTCATTGCCGGTCAGCGATTTGGATTTGTTGCCTTGTTTCAGATATTGGCCGAATTTGCCGATATTGGCTTCAATGCCGTTGCCGAGCTGGCGGGGGAGGGAAGCCAGAATCAAAGCCTGTTCCGGGGTTACGTCTTCCGGTTTGAGATTGCGGGGCAGCGCAACGCGTTTGGGTTTTTCTGTGGTGGCGGTGGCATCTTCGCCGAGCTGAATGTAAAAACCGTAAGGCCCTTTCTTAAGGTAAACCTTTAAGCCGTTGAGTTCGCCCATTGTTTTGTCTTCCGGATTGGGAGCTTTCGGCGTGTCGCTGCTCATTTCTTCGGTGACGTCGGTCAGCGGTTTGGTATATTTGCACTCCGGATAATTGGAGCAGCCGAGGAAGGCGCCGAATTTGCCGAGTTTGATGCTCAGACGTCCTTTGCCGCATTCCGGGCAGATTCTGGGGTCGGAACCGTCCTCGCGCGGAGGAAAGAGGTGATAAGACAAAACTTCGTCAATCTTTTCAATAACTTCGCTGATTTGCAGCGGCTGGACGGCGTCTATGTTTTTGATGAACTTGGTCCAGAAACCGCCGAGCAGTTTTTTCCATTCCATTTCGCCGTTAGAGATATCATCGAGATATTCTTCCAGCTGGGCGGTGAAGTCGTATTCAACATATTTTTTGAAGAAGTTTTCAAGAAAAACGGTAACGATGCGTCCGCGGTCTTCCGGAATGAAACGCAACTTTTCAACCCGTACATATTTACGGTCCTGCAAAACGGCGATAATCGAAGCATAGGTTGACGGACGGCCAATGCCGAGTTCTTCAAGTTTTTTGACCAGGCTGGCTTCGGTGAAACGCGGCGGCGGCGTGGTGAAATGCTGTTCGGGGCGGATTTCGCCCTTGGTGACGCTTTCGCCGGTTTCAACGTTCGGCAAAATGCGGTTTTCGTCATCTTCGTCGCTGTCGTCTTTGCTTTCGACATATAATTTAAGGAAACCGTCGAAGTTAATGACCTGTCCGTTGGCACGGAGAACAATTTTTCCGTCGGCTGAGGTGGCGTCAACGGTTACCTTGTCCATAATTGCCGGGTTCATCTGGCAGGCGACGGTGCGTTTCCAAATCAGTTCATAGAGCTTGTGGGCGTCGGAATCCAGCTTGGTTTCCAGTTTTTTCGGCGTCTCGTCAACATGGGCGGGACGGATGGCCTCGTGCGCTTCCTGCGCGTTTTTGGATTTGGTTTTATATTCCTTGGCCGTTTTGGGCAGATAAGCTTCACCGAAATATTTCAAAATAGCGGCGCGGCAGGCTTCAATTGCTTCTTTAGAAAGGTTGACCGCGTCAGTACGCATATAGGTAATTAAGCCTTCTTCATAGAGCTTTTGGGCAATCTGCATGGTTTTCTTGGCGCTGAAACGCAGTTTGCGGGCCGCTTCCTGCTGCAGAGTGGAAGTGGTGAACGGCGGTGCAGGATATCGGTTGGTCTTTTTGCGTTCGACGTTGGAGACGGCAAAGTCCTGCGCTTCAATCTTTGCTTTGGCATCAAGGGCTTTGGCCTCTGTATTTAAGTCAAATTTTTCGAGTTTTTTGCCGTCAAGAGTAATCAGGCGGGTTTTTATCAAAGCCTGGGTTTTGGTGATTAAATCGGCATCGACGGTCCAATATTCTTCGGCCTTAAATTTCTCAATTTCGGTTTCGCGGTCGCAAATCAAGCGCAATGCGACAGACTGAACGCGGCCGGCGGATTTGGAACCGGGAAGTTTGCGCCAGAGAACCGGCGACAGAGTAAATCCGACAAGGTAGTCCAAAGCGCGACGGGCCATGTAGGCCGAAACCAGATTGTTGTCAATCTGCCGCGGATTTTTGATGGCTTCGGTGACGGCGGATTTGGTAATTTCATGAAAAACGACGCGCTCGATTTTTTTGTCTTTGATCTTTTTGCGGGCGGTCAGTTCCTCCAGAATGTGCCAGGCAATGGCTTCTCCTTCTCTATCCGGGTCGGAGGCGAGGACAATCGTGTCGGCATCTTTAACCGCGGCGATAATATCATTCAGGCGTTTTTTGCCGCCGGGGCTGAGTTCCCATGTCATGGCGAAGTCTTCGTCAGGATTGACCGAGCCGTCTTTGCTGGGCAAGTCGCGGATGTGGCCGAAGCTGGCAAGAACTTTGTAATCGCTGCCGAGGTATTTGTTAATGGTTTTGGCTTTGGCGGGTGATTCCACAATAACTAATTTCATAACCTTACTTCCATCTTTACTTAATTAACGCGACTTTGTTGCCGACCTGGCGCTCAATCCGCCCTTCCATTTCCAACTCCAACAGCCGGAGCGAGACGGCGGCCGAATCCAGACCGGAAACCCGGATAAGTTCGTCCACATAAACGCCGGCAGGGGTCAGCAGGCTGAGAATGTCCGTTTCCCGATCCGGCGATGCGGTGTCTGGAATATCGGCAGTTTTTGATTCTTTGTCAAGAGGTTTAACAAATAAATCCGTTTGAACGGGACGGGGTGTCCGGGGAATTTTCCGGCGGGCGTCCGCGCTCAAGACATTAAGAATGTCTTCGGCATTTTCAACCAGAAAGGCGCCGTCTTTTATCAGTTTGTTGGGGCCGGCGGAACGCTCGTCGGTGGGAAAACCGGGAACGGCAAAAACGTCACGTCCCTGTTCCAATGCCAGCCGGGCGGTTATCAGCGAACCGGAATGCAGCGAAGCTTCGACGACCAATGTGCCGTCGGTGAGAGCGGAAACAATGCGGTTACGGCGGGGAAAGTTGCCTGCCGACGGTTCGGTTCCGAGCGGAAATTCGGAAATAACGGCACCTTGTCCGGCAATTTGTTCGCAGAGCTTTTGGTTTTCGGCGGGATAGGCGATATCAATGCCGGTTCCGAGGACGGCAACGGTGCTTCCAGTGCGGTTCAGGGCGAACATTGCGCCTTTGTGTGCCGCGGTATCGATGCCGCGCGCCATGCCGGAGACAATCATAATCCCCTGAGAGGTCAGCTCACAGGAAATTTGCGAAGCCAGTTTACGGCCGTTGAGCGAGGCGTTGCGGGCTCCGACGATTGACAGGCTGAGCGGCTGCCGCAGACAGTTTATCTGTCCCCTCACATAGATGACGGGCGGAGCGTCTTCTGCGGCGCGAAGGTTTTCGGGATATTCCGGGGCGTCAAAGGCGAGGAGCCTGATATTTTGGCGGCGGGCGAGTTCGAATTCTTTTTGAGCGGCCGAACGCGAAAAAGTACGCCTGCCGGCAGGAAGAGCCGCCAAAGCGGCTTCTGCCGAGCCATATTGCCGCAGCAGTTTGTAGAAAGTGACGGGGCCGATGTTTGCAGAATTAATCAGCTGAATGTAATCAAGTATTTTGTTTTCGGCCGCCATCGACAGTTATTTCTTCTTGAAGCTGATTTTGCTTTCTTCGCCTTTGGCCAGACGGACTATGTTGGCGCGGTGGCGCAGCAAAACGAGCAGGGCGATGGCCGTATAAAAGATGGTATAAGTCGGCTCTACCAAAAAGAAAGCATAAACAGGCGTGGCGATTGCCGCGGTGATGGCCGAAAGGGAAGAATAGCGGGTGATGACGGCACAAACCAGCCAGGTGGCCAGAGCCAGCAGGGCAATCTGGGGATTGGTTGCGAGAATAAAGCCGAAAGTGGAGGCAACGCCTTTGCCGCCCTTGAATTTCAGCCAGACGGGAAAGTTATGTCCGACAACGCCGGCGGAACCCGCAATCAGTCCGGCAATAACATTAACCTGGGTCATGTTGCCGAGAAAGACGTAATCAGCCGCCGGAGCAAGGCTGGCGGCAACAAAGGCAGCGATACCCGCTTTGGAGGCATCAAGCAGAACGGTGAGCAAGGCCAAGTCTTTGCGTCCGGTGCGCAGAACATTGGTGGCGCCGATGTTGCCGGAGCCGATTTTGCGGATGTCGCCGAGGCCGGCCAGACGGGTCAGCACCAGTCCGAAAGGAATTGAACCCAGAAGATAACCGCCGAGCGCGCAGAGTGCAAATATTGAAGTAATTGTCATTGTTAATGGCCTATTCTGTTGTTAAAACTGCACTTAATTGTTAAACGCATCGTAACGAATTTTCAACCTTATTTTTGTAACATGTGCATGGAGTGATTGATAATTTCTGCATAAAAGCTGAAATTTGTTGATGACAAGAGAATAAAAACAGTTAATATGAGGAAAACTGTTCATAAACTGGAAAAGGTAATGAAACCAATCTATAAACGAATTTTGCTGAAGCTGTCGGGCGAAGGGCTGATGGGAGACAAAAACTTCGGAATGTCTGCCGAGGTTATCCAGCGTCTGGCCGGGCAGATTAAAGAAGTGCATGAAAACGGCGTGCAGATTTGTCTGGTTATCGGCGGCGGCAATATTTTCCGCGGTGCAAAAGAAGCCGTCAACGGCATGAACCGCACGGTGGCCGATCAAATCGGCATGCTGGCGACGGTGATGAATGCGCTGTCAATGCAGAACGCGCTGGAAAAAATCGGAGTGAGCGTCAGGGTTATGTCGGGTATTCATATTCCCGATGTCTGCGAAAATTATGTTTATCGGCGGGCTCTGCGGCATTTGGAAAAGAATCGGGTAATTATTTTTGCCGGCGGAACGGGAAATCCTTACTTTACGACCGATACGGGAGCTGCTTTGCGCGCGTCCGAAATGCAGTGCGATGCTTTGTTCAAGGCAACGCAGGTGGACGGCGTTTATGACAGCGATCCGCGGCAAAATTCCGGTGCGCAGCGCTATACGGCCGTTACTTATGACGAGGTTATCAACCGGCAGCTGAAAGTGATGGACACGGCTGCGGTTGCCTTGGCGCGAGAAAACAATATTCCGATTATCGTGTTTGCCCAAAAAGGCGATCAAGCGCTGGCCGATGCCGTTTCGGGACAGGGAAATTTTACAATCATTAAGCAAGAGGTATGAAAGATATGGCTGATTTCAGTGAGATTAAAAGCGACAGCAAAAGCAGAATGGATAAAACCATTGAAACATTAAGAGGAGATTTCGGAAGCCTGCGGGCCGGCCGGGCTCATGTCAGCCTGCTGGACGGCATTATGGTTGAGGCTTACGGTTCAATGACGCCGTTGTCTCAGGTGGGAACGGTCAGCGTGCCCGATCCGCGGACGCTGTCTATCAGCATTTGGGACCGCAGTCTGGCCAAGGCGGTTGACAAAGCGCTGCGCGAATCCGATTTGGGGCTGAATCCGGCATCCGACGGCCAGCTTATCCGTATTCCCATTCCGCCGTTGAGCGAAGAACGCCGCAAGGAACTGGTTAAAATCGCCGGCAAATACGCCGAGCAGAATAAAGTGGCTATCCGCAACATTCGCCGCGATGCGCTGGATGATGTCAAAAAACTGAAAAAAGACAATCAGATTTCCGAGGACGAAGAAAAACGCTTTGAAAACGAAATTCAGAAGCTGACGGACGAATCAATCAAAAAGATAGAAGAAATGCTGTCTGCCAAGGAAAAGGACATTTTGCAGGTTTAAACCGGGTGACCGGCGTTTTGCCGGATCCGGAGTTTGAATAATGACATATTATCTTAATTCAAGGTTTTAAGTTTTGACTAAGGAAGACAACAGTTTAACGCATATTGCGATAATTATGGACGGGAACGGCCGCTGGGCGACCAAACGGGGGCTGCCGCGTTCGATGGGACATAAAAAAGGTGCCGAGACGGTGAAAGAAATTACCCGTGCCGCCGGAGAACTGGGGGTCAAATATCTGACGCTTTATGCCTTTTCGACTGAAAACTGGCAGCGCAGTCCCGATGAGGTGGAAACACTGATGGGGCTGTTGCGCCAATATTTGAAAAGCGATTTGCAGGAACTGCAGAAGAACAATGTCCGCATCCGTTTTATCGGCGAGCGTGACATGCTGGCTCCGGATATTACGGCGGCAATGGCCAAGCTGGAGGCTGATACGGCGGGCAATGACGGTTTGACGCTTTGCGTGGCTTTAAGCTACGGGTCGCGGCAGGAAATTGTCAGCGCAGTCAAAAAAGCGGCGGCATTGGTTAAAAAAGGCGATTTGCAGGCGGAGGATATTGACGCCAAAATGTTTTCCGAAATGCTCTATACCCAGGCGATGCCGGATCCTGATCTGGTTATTCGCACCAGCGGCGAACAGCGCGTCAGCAACTATCTGTTATGGCAGATTGCTTACAGCGAGTTGTTCTTTACCAAAACGTTATGGCCTGATTTCAATAAAGATGAGCTGACAGCCATTATTAATGACTTTAAAACCCGGGAGAGAAGATATGGAAAAAACTAAAGCGGCGGCAATCGTGAAGAGAATCGTTACGTCTCTGATTTTGGCTCCGGTTGTTTTGTGGGCCGTTTATTGCGGTTCGCCGGTGATTAATCTTCTGGCTCTGACGGGCGGGGCTTTGCTGGCCTGGGAGTGGGCGGCAATGGTTCCCAACGGCAAGGCTTCGGTTTACGGCATTATTTATACGGTTTCCGTTGCAACGGCTGTTTTGACAAGCAGTGCACCGGTTATTGCGACGGTTATTCTGGCAGCAACACTGCTGGTTTGGCTTAAGGCCGGGGAGGAGAAACACCGCCGCCTGCTGACGTTGGGGGTTCCTTATATTTCGCTGGGCATCGGTTCTCTGGTCTGGCTGTTTAATCTGGTGGGGGCTTATACGACGATCTGGTTCGTTTTGGTTATCTGGAGCGTGGATATCGGCGGTTATCTGGTCGGTTCCAATGTTAAAGGTCCGAAACTGGCGCCGAAAATCAGCCCGAACAAAACCTGGTCGGGGCTGCTCGGAGGAATGGTGTTTGCGGCTGCCGTCAGCGTCGGCTATTCGCACTGGCTGGGCAGTCAGCAGGCTTATTTGGCTTTTGCCCTGTTCGGTATGATTATTGCCGTGGTTGAGCAGATGGGCGATTTAATCGAATCGTCAATAAAACGGCATTTGGAATT
>OGIE01002826.1_pt1 | contig 20260 bp, 19 predicted proteins | sample 1571581 | NCBI WGS metagenome assembly OGIE01 (sample SAMEA2582021, study PRJEB24529) | metagenome | biome: Human gut stool | place: China | collected 2011
TCGTAGTTTTCTCCTAAATCCTGCGGGTTAGGCAATACAGCTTTCAAGAATTGCAATGGTACATAAGCGTTCATGCAAGGTGCAAGACAACGGTGGATCACTCAAGCTTCGAGTTGTAATCGATTGTTTCAGCGCAGAAGTTTTTGTAAACGATGGTGAGCAGGTGATGAGTATCACTTTTAAGACAGATTTAAAGGCAGAGAAAATTTCATTTGTTGCAGACGGTGTTGTTAAGATAGATATTTTAAAATATGAGATAAGATAAAATGGATAAAATGATATGGCATTTGATGCAATGCCATATCATTTTTTTGAAAGAAAAAATGAAAGAAAACAAGAATATAAATAAAAATACACATCACAAAAGTTATATAAAAGTCATAATTGTTAAATTTACACAAGATACAAGGGCGGATATAATAAAAGAAAAAAAGGAGGAGTAAACAAATGAGCAGTAGCACAAAAACGGGACAAAAATTAAGAAAACGTTTCAAAAAAGAACTGCCATTTCATTTGATGCTTTTACCAGCGGTAGTGATGGTAGTGCTTTTTAAGTACATTCCAATGGCAGGGTTGAGTATTGCTTTTCAGGATTACTCGCCGCTGTATAGCATTTTTGAACAGGAATGGTGCGGATGGGAAAATTTTAAGTATATTTTTTCACTTTCAACATTCCCCACGAAAGTAATATCCAGATTCATTTCCATTGACAATTGGGCTTGCGACATCCCGGCGGCGAGTCTATACTCCCGAACCTTTTTTATAATCGCTAACTCAACTTGCGTCTTCATTGCCTTGTTTTTGAAAAAATAAAGGAAATATTTTTTCTCATTTTCTTTCATCTGAAATATCAGATGGTTACCTTTGCGATAAGATTTATTAAATAGAGTCCCACTCGAAATAATGCAAACGTGTAAGCGCGGGAACCACCATTCCTCGTGGAAGCACGGGCGGGAAACCGCCCGTGGCTCTAAATAGTAAATTAATGAATATCCAAAACGCCCTCCCCTCCTTGGAGGGCGTTTCCTATATATATAGGTGAAGATTTGAGTGGGCGGGTTTGCCCGTGTGAAGAAGAGGGATTATTTTTTCTTTTTCGTGTTGGCTTTCTCCGCAGCCTTTTCCTTTTTCTTTCTCTCCTTCTCTTCCCGTTTCAATCGTGCTTTCTCTTCCGCCCGGCGCATCATTTTTTCATAGTTATTTTTTACCCGCGGGTGTTTATTCAGGTAGTCCTCGATGCAGTCAATTTCGAGGTTCGTGGGAGGGAAAAAGTAAGCGAAGGGAACGTTGAAGTATCTCGCGATCTCGTTCACGTGATTAAAATTGTATTTCGTGTTACTATGAATATTTTCTGCACGCCCCACGTAAGAAATAGATAATTTAAGTTCAGAAGAAAGTTTTTTCTGTCCCACCTTTCTCGACTCCCTTAGTTCTTTTACCTTTTCGATCACGTAGAGTTCGATAACAGTTTTTGTTATTTTGGGTTTCTTGACATCAGTCGTCTTTGTGGTATCCATTTTATGAAAATTAAAGATAAAGGAAAGATTTGCGCCCAAAAGTTTGGTATACGGATACGAGTACCCTATATTTGTACCAATAAATAATACAAGTGTCCCCACTGGAAAAACGAAAGAATAGAAAAGGTGCGAGATACCTTACACGGAAAGATGATACGGGAAAGTCCCGTTCCCCTGACAAACTAAAGTTTTCAAAAAAGCGCCCTCCGGTAAAAGGAGGGCGTTTCCTGTATGATAGGGTTGTTGTTTGGGCCTACGAAGTTCGCCCACGAGTGGGGATCGGGTTATTTCTTTGATGCTTTTTGTTTCTTCCCCGCCTTTTTCTTTGCCCGTTCTTCTAGTTTCTTCTTTGATTTTTCCTCTTCCTGTCGTTGCAGTTCCTCGTATTTCAGCCGGAACCGGGGATGTATCTCCGCAAATTCTTCAATGCAGTTTGTTGTCACGAAAGGGTCGGGCATGAAATCGGCGATCTTGCAATTAAACAGCTTCGCGATCTCGTTCAGTTGGTTGTGATTGTATTTTGTTTCATACTTCGGGCTTTCGGCACGAAAAACGTAGGATGGGCTTAAATTTAATTCCAAACACAATTTTCTTTGACTCATCCCGGCATTTATCCTGTATTCCTTAACCTTGTTTATGATGTAGGTTTCGATCTCGGTTGTTTTGGTTCCCATTTTTCTAAAAATTAAAAGTAAAGAAAAGATTTTCCATGAACTGTTTTGTACCCTGTGCAGTATGCGGTATATTTGTAAAGAAAGAAACAGTTTGAATGTTCCGGGGTTGGTTTAATTTTGTTATATTGTCATCTAAAATACACGAGTATGGAAGCGGAGAATTTGTTTAATAAAGAGTTAGATATTACTGGCGATGATGTTCTTGATTGCGAGGATATTGAATTGCTGCAATATTGGGAAGAAGAATTAACGGAACAACTCCGGGACGTGAAAACAACGCTTGATCGCTTCGAGGATCTGAAGGGGTTGAACCCGGAATTAGTCGAGGATAGTAATTATCGAAGGGCTTACGAGGCTCGGAAGTTCCGGTTAAAATTTTTAGATTTGATTCTCGCGAGGAAAAAAGTATTGAAGAAAGCGGAGAATAAAGATCAATTACTCACGCGCAAGTTTATGAGCGTGGCAAAGGATTGGTTAGAACCCCGGATGTACAAGGCGATACTGGAAGAGGCGAAAAAAAGAGCGAATTACCCGACCGGGGAATAAGATTATTCCTCTCCCTCGTACAGGGTATCGTACAGGCTCTCGAACGTGTCGATCTGGTCGTTTTTCAGCATTTCATACGTTAAGAATGTTCTTTGAATAAAAATATTCTTTTCTTTCTCGATGCCTAAACATACTCCATCCTCGCAGCTTGTTTGAAAAATTCTTTTATCCTCGACGCTTTCATCAGACGAGAAAGTCGGGTTCCTGCAAAAAAAGTATTTTATCAGGTCAATACCTTTTATATCATTATTCCCTTTTAGGAATCTATCCCGGTATCGTTGAAAAAAGTGAGGCGGGAACATGAGTACGCAGGGATCACCTTGAAACAAGGAAATCATGAACACGTAAATCCCGCCTCTCGCGTTCGCTGTACAAACGTAAGTGATTACCGGGGCTTCCGCGTCTTTTTTGCTTTTTGCTGTAAAAATGATAATCCATTTATTTTTTTTCGGAGAAACGTAATCGACTGGCTTGAATTGAACGGGGAAGCGAGTGCGTTTGAGAACGTTCCGCCGGAAGTTATTGCACAGGTACTCGACTTTCGCCGTGACATTGGGCCCGTCGTTTACGAGTTCGGTATACATTTCCCGTAAACTCATGTTATCCACTACTAGCATAGGTTGCTGTTTAAATTATTTGCTATAAGTCAAATCCACCTAAAAAATCTTTCCCTTTCTCTGTAATAACATATTTTTGGTTGGAAGAATTGGGTTTATCTTTTATCGTGTATTCTAATAAACAAGCTACCCGTAAAGGGTTGATATATATTTCTCTCAATTTATTTCTTGAATTAAACTCGATCAAATTTTGTATATCTTCGATATTCTTGGGAGTCAAACAGAGCAATAAAATCTTAATCAAATTCATCGTTCTTTTATCGAATAACTCCACCCCTTTTTCTGCCCAACTCCACCCCTCGAAAGAAGGATTTTCCGGTAACTCGTTGTTTATCTTTATTCTAAGATTTTCTAACTCCACCCCTTTTTTACTCCAACTCCACCCCAAACTTCTATCCTTGGCGAAAAATAAAGCATTCGTATCATTCATTTCTGCATAGTCAGGAGCCAAGTTTAAAGATTCAATAGATTCAAGCGTTTCTGAATCGAGTTTAGTTCTATTTAATCCCACCAGTTCGATAAACGCGGCAGCTCTCTCTTCTCCCAAAACGGAGCCAACAAGGGGAATTACGGTTTTGAACTGGTTATCCTCGATAAAGAGGGGTTTTGTACCGGAAGAATAGATATTTAGATATTTGTATACATTTCTTACCCCGGAACCGATCTCGTCTACCCAGCTAAACTCGGAGAAGAATTTACGTATATTCGGATTCTTGGCGTATGGATTAAAAGAATCCAAAGTCAACAACCCTCTGAATAAAGGTTTGTTCGGATTTGTTATTTCAACACGATTTTTGTAAATAATCATCGTGGTAGGATACGCGCTCGTGTATTCCCGGTGAACAATGGCGTTAGCTATTATTTCACGGAATATTAGTTCTCGCAAATCTTTTCGTTGATCTCCCTCCAAATAAAACATATCGGGCAGGCGTGAGCGATTTTTTATGAAATCCATCGCTTGCAGGTAGGTGTCGATCAAATTTGTTCGTAACGTTAATTTGTCATCCCAACGATCGAGGTCATTCAATTTTACCAAAATATCGAATTTATATGCCGGGAGGATGTTCTGGATAGTTAAATCTTTTCCAAACACGAGAGCGGAAGCGAGGGTTAATCCTTCCTCGCCAGTCCGAATATCCTTTCGATAATACCCGGATGAGCGTAAAATCTCCATGTTGTTTATCGTCAACCAAGGATGTGAAGCGTTGACAGATCGAATAATACTTCTCGCTTTATCAAACAGGTTATTATCCAAATCTTCTATTTGGAGGTACGGGAATATTTCATTCTCGGTAAAATGATTTCGTTTTCTGAAATATAATTCAGAAATCCGGGAATCATCCTCGATCCTGATGTCGCTATCATTTTCCCGGTCATAGATAATTCCGTCATGGCTGTGTATATGCGAGCTAACGGGAATCTTCACGTATAAAACGATCAGACCTTTATCTTCCAGTTGGTAGATAGGGAAATTGACCGGGGGATTTATGACATCTTTGTTGTTTAATGCGGTAACAATATCTTTTTTTAATTGGTCGACAGCGGTTTTATCAATTCCGGTTATAACTCCATCATCGTTTGCCCCTAGTATAATTGTTCCTCCTTCCCGGTTCAGAAAAGAAACCACGGTATCGTAGAAATTGTTGGGGACTTTTATTCTTGCCTCCTTAAATTCGAGATGTAAACTTTCGCCTTTGGAAAGAATTTTATGCAGATCCTCGATTGTCATGTCGCGCGTGTTTTATCCTGTAATATAATTATTTTGGTCGCTCGCTCCCTTTTCCCGCGAAAGGGATAGACGTGAGATACCGTGTACCGCGGAAAGCCCGGTCCGCGAGTTAGCGGATTCGCCCGATCATTTTTTCTTGGATGTCGCTTTTTTCTTCATCGCTGCTTTCTCCTTTTTCGTTTTTTCCTTTGCCTCCCGTTCTTTCTGTGCTTTCTCTTCCATGTTCTTAATCATCTTTTCGTATTTGGCTCTAAGTTTGGGGTGTATATCCATGTATTCTTCAATCGTGTCCTTTTGCACGAAAGGGTTTGGTATGAAGTCTGCAATGGAGCAATTGAAAATTTTTGCTAACTCGTTTAAATGATTTAAGTTGTACTTTGCACGGGAGAATGGATTTTCAGCTCTATTCACGTATGTGCTACTTAACCTTAATTCCATTGCAAGTTTTCTTTGACTCATTTTTGCAGCTTTTCTAAGTTCCTTCACTTTGTTGATAACGGAAAGTTCTATTTCTGTCTTTTTGATTTCTTTTATTATGTCCTGTGTTGCTGTCATTTCGAAGTTATTTTTCATGTTAAAGGAAAGTTTTTTGGATAAATATTTTGAGAATACATGTGATTGCACTATATTTGCATTATTGAACCTCGTAGAGGGTTGTCCAGTCAGTCACGTTCACGCGTGCAAAAAACAAACGAAAATTTTATGGAGAGGCAGAAATGCCAGAAGGGAAAATACACCTGAAATATTGGGTGTGTGGAATGTTATTATGCTGAATGTCAATAAAATAATAAAGGGTGTACACATCCCGGATTATTAAATTTAACAGTTATGAAACAGAAAATATCGTCCCTCAACAAGAACAAGCCCCCGCCGGGCTAAAGAGGGTTTTGCGGGATAAGTTCCCAAAGCGGGCACCTGAATAATTTCGCTATTTCATTTAAATGATCTAGGTTGTAGGCTTTATCTGATGTCGGGTCTTCAATACAATGAATGTAAGAGTGACTAATATTCAGGCAATCCGCAAAGTATCGCAGGCTCATTTCGTGTTTTATGCGAAGTTCTTTCACTTTATTTATAGTATATAACTTAATAGCTGACTTCATGATTGGTATGTATTAATGAGTAAATTAATGAATTTTACAGGGATATACCGTTCATCTAAAGGTAAACACTACGTGTGAAAGTGAATCATTTCAGAATATGATTCGTGATAACTTTAATATTAACTAATAACCTAACGAAAAACAATTGAATGACAGAACATCAAGAAATTATTGAAGAGGAAGAACTAAAAAGATTCTTTTTAGAAGAGGCGCGTTTGCTTTGTCCCGCGGCAAGGTTGGAAACGTCGGATCGGGAGAAGTTACACATTCTTTACTCCACGCTTAAAAGAATGACTAAACTCATGGGATTACTGTGTCATTGTAATTTGGAAGTACACTATAATGAGGTGTACGACGTGTTTGGATTCTACCTCGTGGAAAAGGATGGTGAGAAAAAGAAAAAGCACCAGATGAGCGCACGTTTGAGTGACTACAATAAATTTTTGATCCAGTTGACAAAATTGAAAGACTTGAACACTCATTTCTATTTTTACTATGTTGTTCACTTGAAAGCACTAGAGCGAATCATGAAGAATGATTACCCGGATGATTTTCAAGATGGGCAAATTAACGAGATCGGGATAAAGGAATTGCTTTCCAAAGAAAACGGGAAGTAAAAAAGGGGGAAGTTCGCCTAAGTTGACAGCTTCGTGACTTCCCCCCATATTAATTACGAAATTAACATCTAAAATTATGAAAAAAAACTTAGAAAGACAAGCGTGCAGGCGTAAATCGCGCGCTAAAGTCAAAATTCGTTTGCCGCGAGAGTTCACGGTAGGAATTTATTTGAAAATGTTGTTTTTACCCTTGCTTTGCTGCGTGTCCCTGTTGGCGAATGCTGTTGAGGTACGGGACAGCACGGGAGTAAAGGACAATATAATAAAAGGTCGGGTGATGGACGAGAAGGGGCAGCCCATGCCGGGGGTAACGGTGTTGCTGGATTCAACGAGGCTAGGGGTAACGACGGACACGGAAGGGAATTTCACGTTGAAGTTGACCCGTGAAAAGGGTGTGTTGGTGTTTTCTTTTATCGGTTTTAAAACGGTTAAAGCGAGATTCGAGGCGGGGAAATTGTTGACTATCCGGATGAAAGAAGAAATGTCAAGTTTGGACGAGGTGACGGTTATCGCTTACGGGACACAACGGAGACGCGAAGTGGTGGGAGCCATGAGTACCGTTAGCGGGGAGGATATAAAAGACGTGCCTTCTCCCTCCATCGCGAACCTGCTGCAAGGCCGGGTTTCGGGGATGAACGTCACTAACATGACGGGCGCACCCGGCGGAGGCGGCACGTCTATCAACGTGCGGGGATACAATTCTTTTGATATTGCTGGAGAACAACGTTTTTCAAATCCCCTTTGGGTGATTGATGGTGTGCCGATGCAATCTTTCACCTCTCCCGTCACGGGAACGAATACCCTCGCGGAGATCGACCCGAACGACATAGAGAGCATACAGGTGTTAAAGGATGCCGCTTCCGCGGCGATTTACGGGTCACGGGCCGCCAACGGGGTGATGCTCGTGACAACGAAAAGCGGGCGTTTGAACCAGAGGGCGAAGATCAGCGTTAATTTTTCTCGCACGTGGAGTTTTGACCCCTCCTTGCCGGAGCTTACCGGGGGGAACGCCGAAAGGAACTTGCGCTTGGAGGCGTTGCGGAATTTCCAGCAAGCCTACTTCGACCCCTCGACAAACACGTACAAGTACGTTAGCTCGTACCGGGAGTCGTATAACGAGAACATGCACTATAATTATTTTTGGAATAAAGGTGACGGGGCGGGTATCGCCGCTTATCAAGATAGTTTGAACTCGTTTTATAATAACTCGACGAATTTCTTCAAGTATTATTTCAGAACGGCGAAAGTGACGAATGCCAACCTCCAACTATCGGGCGGTAACACGAACATGAGCTATAACATTGGTCTTGGTTATTACGATGAATCGGGTGTCTTGCGTAACACTGGATTTAGTCGGGTGAACCTGCTGGCGAATTTCTTTATCAAGCCCCTGCCGAAAGTCGAATCTAACGTGCGCTTTTACCTTGCCCGGACAGGACGTAAACGGGCTTCCCGTTTGACCGCTTACACGGGGTTCACATCCGGAGAGGAACTGGAACAGATACCCGAAGAGTTGCTAACCATGTCAACGATATTGCCGGGCGAGGGCACGCCCGCCTTTGATGAAATGATAAAGCGTTTCAACACGATAAAAGAAGATAACGAGTCTTACCGGGTACGCACCTCTTTAGATTTATCTTACGAGATCATAAAGGGCTTGAAATTAAAGTCTTCCGTGGCGTTGGATTTCACGCAACAAAATCAAAATCTTTTCTTGCCCTCTGATTTGGACGAGTACAACGAATCCTATTCAAGCGGGCAGATCGAGAGAAATTTAACGTTGATAAACGAGAACCTTTTGACTTACAGGCACACGTTTGTTGAAAAGCATACCTTAGATTTTTTACTCGGTTTGTCGGTGCAGGAAGACGAGAGGAACTCTATCGGAACATGGGGTAAAGATTCCCCAAGCGATCTGATTCATTATATTTCGTGGTTCGGTAATGTTTATAACGTGGACGAGAACCGGGCGTTGAAGGACGGCACGACCGGGCGGGAAGTTAGCACGAGCGTGGGCGTGTTCGGGCGTTTGAATTATAATTATCTCGAAAGGTATTTCCTTTCTGTCACGTTGCGCCGGGACGCTTCTTCGAAATTCGGCGAAAATGTTCGGTGGGGAACCTTCCCCTCTTATGCCGTGGCGTGGACGTTCTCGGAAGAACCTTTCATGGATTGGAGTAGGGGAGTGCTAGATCATGGAAAGCTCCGGGTTTCTTACGGGAAGTCGGGTAAACAGTTCGATCAACCGTATATCGCGCAAGGCTCTTTTTCACCGGGTGATCCTTACCTCGGTAACCCGACCATTCACCCGGATTTGTCGAGGGGATTGAGTAACAAGTACCTGACGTGGGAGGAAACGGGACAGTACGATTTCGGGTTGGACTTGGATTTTCGCGATCACCGTTTCGGGGTTGTGCTGGATTATTACTATCGTTACACGGATAAATTACTTTATCCTGTCATGTTACCCGGTAACTATTCCGCATTCAATCGTCAGTGGCGTAACGCTTACGCGATCTCGAACGAGGGGATCGAGCTAGAGGTGAAATGGAACGCGATCAGGAACGAGAAATTGAACTGGAATATTTCGTTTAATATCGCCCGGAACTGGAACCGCCTTGAAAAAAGCGAGAACAAACGGGATTTTCTAACGGAAGATAACACGACCAATCTCAACATCATCGGGAAGCCTTTAAACGGTCTTTACGTGTTGAAAACCGGGGGGATTTATAATGATGATAAAGAGGTACCGAGAATGTTTATAAACGGCAAGGATACGCCTCTCGCGGGTAACGGGAACACGCAGCATTACCGGGCGGGTGATCGGGTGGTGTATGACGTGAACGGTGACGGGGTGGTAAACTCGGATGATCGCGTTTACGCGGGAGCTCCCGCCCCCGTCGCGCAGGGAGGGATTGTCACCACCTTGGAATGGAAAGGGTTCGACTTGAACGTGTTATTTAATTTCGTGATTAGCCGACATATCTTGAACGCGGCTCGCGGGGCTTCGGTCGGAACCATAATCGGGCTAACGCCGGATGATAGCGTTACCCCCGTGTATGTTGATTTAAACAACGTTTCTTTCTGGCAGAAACCCGGTGATAAAACGGATTTCCCGATGAATCGACTAGAGGGTGGGTTAGGTAGTTTTAATTCTTACACGACCGCTAACGTGGAAGATGTTAGTTATCTAAAATTGAAAACGTTCTCTATCGGGTACACGTTGCCGGATAGGTGGAAGAAAAAAGTGGGCTTCGGGGTGCGGGTTTTCGTGTCGGGGGAAAATCTCTTCACGATCACGAATTATTCCGGTGCTGACCCGGAATCTGTAAATATAATGACGGGCGTGGATAATCTTGGTAATTATCCCTTGAACCGGAAATTGACACTTGGTATAACCGGAACATTTTAAAAGTATGAAAAGGATATATATATTTATATTGATGGCGTTGTCACTATCATCTTGTGATGATTTCTTGACGGTGGAATCCGACACGGGGGTGACGAGTTTAAACTACTGGAAGAACGCGAGTGATTTGGACGCGGCGAACTACGGCTTGTACGCAACATTTCGCTACAACATAGCGAATAATAGTTCTGTTGTTTACCGTGACCGGGGGTTACCTTTTGACGTGCTTGGAATTTGGACAAATCCAAGTAATAACGATTTATCACGAGGTTGGACGCAGACGCACGGTTGTATCAATTGGAACAACGAGTATAAGATTGTCAACGAGGCTAATTTGATTCTGGATAATATAGATCGTGCCGATCTCACGGGCGAACAGTATAATTTCTTCCGGGGTCAAGCTCTTGGGCTCCGGGCTTACGTGTATTTTTATATGTTGCAGAACTGGGGGGATTTACCCTTGATCGTTCACGCGGAAGACGTGGGGATGAAAGCCCGGACACCTTGGCAAGAGGTCGCGGAACGATGTATTGTTGATTTAAGGGAAGCGATCTCGTTGTTGCCCGTGGCGGACGAGTTGAAAGATATAGAGGGGAACCCGATAACGAGTAAACAAGCGGTTTCCTCCGGGACGTGTCACGCGATACTGGCACATCTTTTTGCTTGGAAGGCTGCCTTGAATAAAGAACCGGATTTGTTAAAACTGGCGATACTGGAATGTGATTCCGTGATTGCCGATCAATCATACGCCTTGGCGAACACGATTCATGAAGTGTGCGCGAGTGTGATCCCCGGTAACAGCCGGGAGGGTATTTTGGAGTGTGATTTTAAAGACACCCAATACGATGTAAAGGGATGGGGTGCTTATATGGCGGGATTTTGCCAGTGGTGGCCGATTGTCCCCTTGACAACGCCCTCCACGGCTCGCCGGGGACTTTTAATAAGTAACTCGACTGTTTACAAGATGTTCCCCGACCCGGACGATCAACGGAGAAACGAATATTTTTATAAACTTGACAGCATGGCGAAGGTTTCCACTGTAACGACAAAGGGGAATGCTTACGTGCAAAAGTATCAACAAATTATCATACACGAGTCGGGTAGTCAAAAGGGACAAATAAAGTCTTATAAAGCGAATGAAATTATCATCCGGTTGGCGGATATTATCTTGCTACGGGCAGAGTGCAAGGCTCGGACGGGAGATTATGCCGGGGCGAGAATTGATTTGAACCGTATCCGTAACCGGGCGGGGGTGAAAGATTATGCCGGGACGGATGCCGATTTGCAGGACGAGATACAAGACGAGCGGGAGCGGGAATTTTTCTGCGAGGGAATATCCATGAGGTATTTTGATTGCGTGCGGAACGGTACTTACCGGGAGAGGTTACGAGGGAAGTTCAAGACTTTGACCGAACAGGACGTGAAAGATGGGGCGTTGTTTATCCCGGTGGGAAAGATGGCTTTTTTCAACAACACGTTGATGTTACAAACCCCGTACTGGAAGGCGAACGGTTATGCTTATTAATTTAAAATGCTAGAGTTATGAAAGGATATATATTTTTGATCGGGGTGTTTTGCATCCTTTGTTCTTGCGAGGACTATTATCACGATTCGGGATTGGCGAACGGGAAACATGATTGTACCATGTGGGAGTATTTCGAGAGCCAACCGGGGGATTGGGATTCCACGATGATACTGATAGAACACGCCGGGTTGAAAGACGTGTTCGACGGGACGAACCCCGACTATAAAGAGATCACGTTTTTCGGGGTGACGAATTTATCTATTGAACAGCTTCTCGTGAAAACGATAGATGATGATTGGGAACCTATCTATAACCGGGTAAAGGATATTCCGGTTGACTTGTGCCGGGATATGCTTCTTTCTCATATCATTCCGGGAAAGATGATGAAGACGGGGTTTGATTACGAGGTGAAGGGAACGCTCACGGGCGGAACTATGGTAACGACGTTATCGGGTGTCGAACTACGTGTTTACCGGACAAAATCATCTTATGGTGGCGTACCCGACATCGGGGCGGAAGGATTAAAAATACATGCTCCTGTTAGCGGGAACATGGCTTCGATCGCCTCCGCTGATATTGAAGTGACGAACGGGGTGGTACACGCTTTAGATTATACCTATCAATTCACACAACTGTAACAATTGAAAATTGAAAATGCAAAATTGAAAATTATGAGAGAAGTATATGTATTGATTCTAGGGGTGATACTGTTGATCGTGACGGGGTGTCAAGATATAACGGTCGGGTATTTGGAAACACGGGATGCCGTGTACGCGCCGGATTCCATGATTGTTAAATCGGTACTTGATCCTGTCGAGGATGCCCGGCAAATCGAGTTTGAAATCCCGTGGCAAAGTACCTCTATCGAGGGTATTTTGGGGACGGCTCCAATACGGTATGCGATTAAGAATATAGCCAGTGAACACCCGGAAGCGACAAGTCAGTTTTCAATGCAGGGGGCGGGTATTATAAAATTACCGTGGAATCACACGGTTCCGCCCGGTCGCTACGTGTTTGACGTGGAAGTTTCCAACGAGGGGTATCATGTCGTGTTAGAGCGTATTTTTACCGTTATCGTGGAATAATTCTTACTGCACGCTATAAAGGCTGAAATTAGAATGTAAAAAAGTTGCAAACGAAATATTTTTTTAATTCCTTTGTGATTGAACAAAGAGCGTGTATTCGCTTTTTGGACGTTCTTACAAGTATTAGCGTGCATTAATTTGCATTTTGTGGTCGGAAACTAGCCATTTTCATCAGGGATCTAGGTAATTAGGTTTTTGCTTAATTATTTTGGGGTTCAGGAACACAGGATGATTGATGCAACGCTTGTGCTTCGATTTTCGTATATATATATATATGTTATATATAAATACTGGTCGGGCACGGTGTTGCTCTTTCGTTTCCAAGGCTGGCTAGTCCTCCGACGCGATTGAGTACCCGTGTCTGACCTTCGTGTTTTTTCCGGGTACTTGAATAGCATCCGGGATTTTTTCCGGTATGCAAAAAAAAATTGAGCCGGAACGATCTTAGGTCAAGGTTTATCTCCCCAGCCTCTGAAAGTGTATACAATCCGGCTCTTTTTTTACATGATTATTCTTTTTGATGCTTGAGATTTGAACTACATAATGCAACCAGAGAATCTCGGTATGGAAAGGGGATCACTCGATTTTCCCCCCTTTCTTCTTCGGGCAGCCGGACTATTCCAATTCAATTACTATCAACCCGGCTGCCTTTTTTTAATAACATCTGGATATGATCAATATAAACATATATATGGGAATAGTTATTCCTTCATGGTGACTGATCTTCTATATTTATTTGTAACTTTGTAGAGGAGCCGGAGAGATTTAATAGCGTCGCACCTTACACGTGACTTTTTGCAAGTATATCCGGCTCCTTTTACATCGGGGAATGGATTATTAAGATGATGGAGAAATCGGTGTACTTTTGGTACACCGATTTTTTTTTATAAAAATTGTCGTGTTTAGGGTATCGGGTATTCTAATATTGAGCTATATTTATTGCCTAATTTGTCCTAGAATGGATGGTAACCCACAATTTACTCTAAACACTAGCCATCCATTCTTTTTTATATTGAAATAAGATTATATATATTAATTGTTTTATAGTATATTATTGAGTAATACGTGTAGGATAAGTTAGTTGATTATTTCTTAAGACGATACTAAATTAGATTGTTAAGTCTAAAATGTCCCATCCTGTATCTTGCATTTTTTGCAGAGAAATGTCATCCCAGTTTGTTTTCAAAGTAGCATAACATAGGAGATGTGTTGGTCGTGACATTCCAACATAAAGCATTTTCATTGCTTGTTTACCTCTAGATGTTGTTATATTTATTGTGTCTTTAAAGTATGGGCTTGCATCTATTTGACCATGTGCATCCTGTTTAATAAGATGTTTACATTCATACTTGTGGAAAAAAGTTTCTACATACATAGTTGCGCAATGTGTCATTCCTTTTACAGAATGAACTGTACCTATTATTATAGGTATTTCTTGTGTGTTTTCTTGGTATGCTTCTGGAATGTATTCGGTAAATTTCTCACCAATAAAAGTGTTTACTATATCATTTGCACCTAAACAGAAATGAGGTAAAAAATCTTTCCTTATGTAATCGACCAATTGCTCATAAGCATTTTTATAGTTGGCTTCTACCATAGCCATAGAAATTAATAACAATTTTTTTCTAAATAAATTATAGTCTATATTTTTGTATTGTTGTTCTATGGATTTGATGGTATAATATTTATTTGATACATCCTTTTTGTTAGAAAGGCGTAATATTTTACATAGTGAATGAAGTATGGTTTTGTAACACTCTCCAATTGTATTACTGGGGTGTTGGCATTGAATGTATTCACAGAGAGTATTATAGGTCGATTTAGATGAAACTGTTGTTTTAATATAGTTTGGAAAAATTTCCTCTAATCGAAGTCTGTTCATATTAAATTCTTCTTCTGTTTCTTTAGCATTCCAGCCGATAATATGAAAGCCATATTTAAGTCCTTCTACTGTATTTTGAAGATTATGTAATGTAATCTGTTCTCGAAATACATTCTCCAAAGAAGACATTGTTTTTTCGTCATATAGTATTAGAATGGGTGCAATAGAATTATTTAATTCCCTGCGTCCCGAAACAACAAATCTAGCATTACCGTGCCCATCGTTTCCTCGATTTAGTGTGAAAGCATTAACAACATCTGCAATTTCCTTGGTTAATCGCATTGAATTATTTAAAAACATGGCATTTCTAGGTGTCCATAAACAACAATCTACCACTTTATTATATATGGATTGGTTGGGATCCCCGACTCGTTGTAATATACACGTCGTATTGTTGAATAACTTATCTATGAGTTCCAACTGATGAAACTGCATATCTTGAGTTTCATCAATAAGAATGTATTTAAAGCGTTTTTGTAAAATAGTTATTATATCAGGGAATTGTTGTATATAATAATTTGCTAAAAAATAACAATCATCATAGTGGAGTACTCCAGAGGCTAAAATGCTTTTTTTGGTGTTGTATAACCACTTAAGGACAAAGGCTTTGTATTCTTCTTCATGACCAGCCCAAGTCCTAGGTGTAGGATAATCGATGGAGGTTCCTTCTATTCCTAATCCTATCTTGACTTCTCTTTTATCTAATATGAAGCGGACTTGGTTAAAGTCGAACCTGCGAGAACAATATAATATTTTTTTATCATGACAAATGTTGATTTTCCTTTTTAATTCTTCTTCATATCGTTCTTTATCAATGAATTCAATTCCGTGTTTAAATATGTTTTCATAGTACGGTAGGGCAAGAAATTTGTCTATAAATTCTTGAATTGTGGATATGTAATGTGGATATTCTAATAATTGAATGCTTTTTCGCATTAAATGCTTTTTTATTTCATTTACGGCTGCATTTGTGTGTGATAGTACTAGAATTCCGTCACCTTTTTCTGCGCATTGAGCCATACAAATTAGCTTTGCTAGTAGGGCGGTTGTTTTTCCACTACCTGGTACGGCGAGTAAATCACAAGAAGATAGTTGTTTGATGAAGTCTCTACGTTCTTTATCAAAGAAACAGTTTGCTGGTAATAGTTCGCTTTGAATGTGGTCTATAAGGGTGTCTGCTATTGGTTTCATTGATTACAAGCATGTTTGATTGCTCTTAATAAATAATAGATATTGTCATCCTCTAGAATATTCAAATCAGTCTTATTATTTAATCTTTTACACAATTCATGTGCAATTGCTACTTTATCTAGAGTACGATTTTTTAGTTTTGAGATAAGACTTTGTTTAAAAGTCGTTTCATTCCATGAGCCATCTTCACCTTTTTTGAAACCTGCTGTTCTTGAATGGACTAAAGATACACAATTCATGAAGTCATTTTTGAGTGCGGTGGAATGATATAGACACCATTCTAGAGTCCAATGTGGTGCTAAATAAAGTTTTACATTCGAGTCAACAGGTAAATCTAGACTTTGTTGTATTTTTATAGCCTTTTGTTGTTCTTCTTCCCTACTTATTTCTGCGTATTCTATTATATCTTCTTCTTCCTCTTCTTTTTTTAATTTGGCAGGACTTACATCAAGGTCTGTGACTATACTTACTGGAAGATCTAATTTTTTCCCATCCTTTCTAATAAAAATGTTTGCATAGCGGATATGAGCTGTGGAGCCAACATTAATAACTGATACTTCATGATCGGTTAAGTTTAGTCCCAATCTATTTGCAAGAACGGGTAATAATAATTCTTCAGCCCATCCTTCCACTAATATTATTCCTTTAGAGAAGAAAAGATTGGCTTTCGTCGCATCTAAAAAATGTTCTAAAAATATGCAATCCTCAGTATCAAGCCTAGTTAAGTCCGTATTGAGGGGATAAATTTCTGTTCCATAGCATAATAATAAGTTGGTGCTTTTTGAGTCAGATATTTTTATTTTAGATGCAAGATTGGGGCTATGAGTTGACATAATGAATTGCACGTCTTGTTCTTGAAGAGCACTAACAACTTTCATTTGTGCTTGTGGATGTAAATGTGCTTCCAATTCTTCAATGAGGCATAATTTCAATCCATCCCATTTCTTATTTAGGTGGAGTAGTTCTGTTGCCATATACAGGCGATTCATTGTTCCTAATCCCAAATTTTGAGATTGTTCTATTACAATCGATATGGTGTCTAATATACTACGAATCTTGGGATCTGCTATTGTAAGGCTGCTACTGGTATTAGAATTGATAAAAGCTTTTAAAAAACTGTCAATCTTGCCCTTTATCATTTCTTTGTTACTTGTCCCAGCGATAGATGCACCATTTTCGTCAGTTTGCGGGGTATCGTCATTAAACCACGTGTTGATATTATTATTAGCTTTTCTTACATAGCTGACAAATGGATGCTCTTGTTCTGGGTCTTCCTTGAATAGTTCGTGTCCTTGTAAGATTTGTGATACTCTGGAATTTTTCTTGGCTGTAAGTTCTACACTTGCATCACGAAGTGCTTTCAGGTAAACAGTCTTTAGATATTCACGTGCGAGGGAGGTAAAAGTTTTACCGTCAACTTCGGCTCCTGCTGTAACTTCCCCCTGTAACACTCGTCCCTGCAATTTTTGAGCTTTATATATCACTCGGAGAAAAGGTTTTTGAGAGGTTTTGTCCCAGCTTAACCATTCGGTGAACAGGCAAGCTTCTTCATTAGTCATGTCCTCTATTTTTAGTTCTATTCTTATTGTGTCTGTATCTTTGTAAAAATCTTTGTCTTCCAAATGAATCCATTCGATCGCATGAGTGCGTAGTACTATTTTTATTGCATCAATGATAGCTGTTTTTCCAGAATCATTTTCTCCGATAAGTACATTCAGACCTTTTTTAAAAGGAACTACAAGGTGCGGGGTAGATACATCTAAAGCGCCTCCGTGCTTACTGTATTTGCGAAAATTCCAAAGTTTTAACTCTGATAAATACATAACAATTTATCTTTAGCAATATAGGGGAAATTAATCGTATGTTCCCATTTTTCAAAAATATAATTTTATAATAAATAAAGATAGATATTTATCTCTATTTTTTTCTTTTTAGACAAGAATTCTTCTATGTTTCCTGATTTTCAGTAGTTAAGTGTGTGGAATTTGTTTTAATATTGCATTTTATAACAATAAACTCATTAAAAAATAGAAGAATCATAAAAACGGAAGAGTATAATTCTTCCGTTTAATAAGATCGCTTAGTTTTGGTTCTTTGTTGCTTTATATGTGTAATTTTTAGTTCTTATATATTTCATAAAAGAGTATAATGATTTATTGATTAGTAGAAGTATCATATTCGGCTTGTAACAAAGTAAGTATCATTTTTTTGTTTTAATCTTTTAAGGAACGTGATTAACGTTAGTTGTGGTATTTCCTTTTTAATAAAGGATGACATCGTTTTTTATAATTGTAAGGTATGTTTTACCAATTAATGATGTGTTGTTCTGTGTTTATTCTTTGCTTATATAGCCGATGGGGCGTCTGTTTGCATCGTTTACCTGCTTGCTTAATAATTGTGTTAAAGCTTTGTACAGTTCGCTGAATTGAGCGTCCGTGCTTTCTTCGAGTTCTTCGATGCGTTTTAGTAGTTCTTCGTATCCCACGATCATCTGCCGCATAGCGACGAAAGCTCTCATGATAGAAATGTTTACCTGTATCGCGATCTCGCTTCGTAAAATTCCGCTTAACATGGCTATGCCTTCTTGCGTGAAAGCAAATGGCTTGTATCGAGAACCTCCCCAACTTGAGGTACCAATTTGGCACCTCAAGTTGGCGAACTCTTTTTCTGTAAGAGTAAGCATAAAGTCCTCCGGGAATCGTTCGATATTTCTTTTGACGGCTCTTTTTAAGAATTTGGTTTCTACTTGGTACAATTCCGCTAAATCGAAGTCGAGCATTACCTTGTATCCTCTAATATTGTATATCTTGCTTTGAATTACTTGTAAGTCCATGATTACTGATTTTTCAGGTTAAACTCATCTTCAATTCCGACCATCTTTTTATTCCATTTGCTAGCATCTTTTCGCAGTTTTTCGTTTACGATTTTCGCGTATATCTGTGTCGTGACCGTGTTCGTGTGTCCCAGCATTTTGGATATGGATTCTAGCGGTACGCCTTCCGTTAGAGTGACAGTGGTCGCGAACGTGTGTCGGGCTACGTGGCACGTCAAATTTTTGTTTACTTTACAAAGAGCGGCGATTTCTTTGAGGTAATCATTACATTTTTGATTGCTTATGATAGGAATTAGTCGGTTATTAATTCTTCGATCTTTGTATTTTTCAATGATTAGTTTCGGAATATCGCTGAATAAGATTTCAGCTTTTACTTTCGTTTTATTCCGATCTTTGTCGATCCACTCGTTGTTATCGTTCATGAGGTTGAAGTTTTCTTCGGTAAGGGATCTAATATCTCCATAAGCCATACCCGTGAAGCAAGCGAAAACGAACATATCCCTGACTTTTTCAAGACGTTCCGAGTAGAATTTTTTTTGCATAATTCTTTTAAGCTCAGCCCATGTTAAACAAGTTCGGTTAGTATGATCGTATTTCAACTTGTGGCGTATAAGTTTGTCTGACACAAGGAAAGAATTACCCCACGCGTCAGTGATAACTGTTTTTAATTTTTGCACGTACTTTTGTGCGGTGTTATTTTTACACGAGTAGTTGGTACAAATGAATAATCTAAATCTTCGTGCGAATCGAACATCTATTTCGTCCAAGTACAGATCGTCCCTTTGGTATTTTTCTTTTATAAACTTGCTTAATCTTTCACGGGTGTTGACATATCTGGTGCGCGTTTCATCTGTTAGGTCTTCTGCCTTTACCCTTTCGTCTAGCTCGCTGTTGAATTGGTCGAAGTAGGTCAAAATAGAAACGTTTTCTTTGTCTTGAACGTTGCCTTGTAAATAATCGCGTAAGTAGAATGGGTCAACCTTTTTTCTGCGTTCTCGGATTTTTTCGTATGCTTCGGTGATTTCTGTTTCGAGTTTAGATAAAGCAAGGTTTATCCGTGGGATTTCTTTCGATCTTCCCTTGCCTCGTTTTGTTTCCTGATCCCAATATTTGGGTTTGATTTTTAACTTCGTGTAAAAAGGGGCTTTTACACCGCAAATAGAAATTCTACAATAAATGGATTTCTCCGCTGAGTCCTCATTTTTGAGGTAAAATAAAATTGAAAATGTGTCCCTCATAACAAAAATTTTTAGTTTGAAAAATACTTGTAATATTTTGTTTATGAGAAAATTAGCTTCGCCAATTTTTGACACCTTTTTGCCAAAGAGTAACCTATTTTTTCAAAATTAGTTAGAGGTTACTTTTTAGGTTACTCCGTTAGTAACGAGATTGGCATTTTAGAGTCGGAAGTAGTCAAAGGGATAAAAGAAAACAACCTGTAAATCTCTAATTTACAGGTTGTTTGTCATTTTCTTGTCGCCTCGTGGCGTTCAAGTGGTGGGCGCTGAGGGATTCGAACCCCCGACCCTCTG